>Ga0351970_1058_pt1 | contig 24983 bp, 16 predicted proteins | sample BONcelFGM3001C10_FD_206752 | JGI IMG/M metagenome (GOLD analysis project Ga0351970, IMG submission 206752) | Enriched cells from coal bed in the Powder River Basin, Montana, United States - BONCAT cells FGM rep2 HSBNCT.FGM.300.1.C10 ...
CTCCACCGCGTTCACCTTGACGTTGGGCGATACGATAAAGCCGTCGATCACATATGCGACCAGGCTCTTACGGTCGCCGTCATAGGGCTTGTGCAGCGAGCGGCACGTGGGCACGCTCATGTCGTAGGCGTAGGCGAACCCTTCGGGGATGTCGCTTTCGGTCAGCTGGCCGGGCATCCATACGCCGTCCGCCGGAATGGGGTATTTTTCCAACGCACCGGGGAACGCCTGATTGAAATCACCGCCAGCAACTACGTAGTTACCCTTGAGGGCCTCGGCCTTCATCAACTGAGAAAGCTGCCGCATCTGCGCGGCGCGCCCCTCCTGACTGGAGTATGCCTCCAGGTGCAGGTTCACCAGCACCAGTTCCTGACCACCCGCCACAGGCACGCGCTCTACCAGCAGGCAGCGCTTCAGGTTGGCGATGCGCAGGGGCCAGCTGAACGGCACGGGCAGGCTTTCCCGGGTGGCATCGGTTACGGCGAGGTTATTGAGCGTCAGCAGCCCGCTTTGCACTTTGCCCAGCGGCGGCCACGGGAAGGGCACGAAATCACAGCTGTAGTTGAGCGCGAACGCCGAACCCATCTGAAGTCCACGGTTGAAATGCACAGCCTCGTTGATGTAGTGGCTGCGGTTTGCGCCCGTGTCCACCTCCTGCAAAAAGCAGATGTCTGGCGTTTTGAGCAACAGCGCGCTGAGCAGCTCGTCCAGGTTACCCTGCACCATGGCTTTGTTTTTAGGCAGCACGCCAGTGCCGCCGTCCATGAAGAAATCCTCGGTGTTGCCAAGCCCGCCGTAGCCGATGTTCAGGCTGACGATGCGGTACAGCTTTCCCGTGCGCGCTTCGTCATGCCTTACGCCGACTGCCACGGTCACGGCCTCCACATCGGCGGGCTGGTATTCCGCCAGCGTGAGCCAGCCCACCACGCCCACAGCGAACAAAAGCACGATGGATATCAGCGAAAAAATCCCCTTGACCAACCTGCGTACGAACCTCAACTGCGCCGCCTCCTGCCATGATGCGCCCCGCAGCGCCGCCGTGCCTTAGGGACAAACGCGCCCCCTCACCGGCTGATGATGGTTCATTATAGCAGATGAAGCGCCTTTGCGTAAGGGGCGTGCGCAACTTTCCCGACCCGTGCGCGCCGACGCGCCGCTTGTGCGACACACAGGGCCCGGTTGGCCGCAAACCCTTGGCCCGTGCGCCATTCCGCCGTTGACAGATCAGGCGGCGTATGCTATGGTGAAGCAAAGGAGGGCCGCCGCCATCATTGCACGTTGCCCGCAAAGCCGCATATGCATCCAAGCTCAAGCCATCCGGAAAGAGGAGGTGCAGCCTTATGCTTAAAAGGATGCTTGCCCTGGTCATCATCCTGCTGATATGCCTGCCGACGGTCGCCGCCGCGTGTACGACCATCATCATCGGCAGGGGCGTCAGCGCCGACGGTTCGCTGATCTTCGGGCGCACCGCCGACGGTGAGGAATTCCAAACCACGCAGATCGTTTCCGTTCCGGCCCAAACGCTGGGCACGCCCCCCACATATACCAGCGTGGGCAACGGCTTCACCCTACCCCTGCCCGCCGAAAGCTGCCAGTATGTCATGACGCCCGCCGCCCCCAGCATGGGCATGGGCGTATGGGCGGAAAGTGCGCTCAACGAATACGGCGTTTCCATCTCCGCCACGGAGAGCATCTACGGCGGCGAGGCCGTGCTGGCCGTGGACCCCTACGTGCCTGACGGCGTCGCGGAGGAATCCATCCCCACCGTGGTGATCCCTTATGTGAAGACCGCGCGCGAGGGCATCCAGCGCCTGGGCGATATCGTAACCCGCTACGGCAGCGCGGAAGGAAACGGCGTGACCATCGGCGATGCAAACGAGGTCTGGTACATCGAAATCTACTCCGGCCACCAATGGCTTGCCCTGCGCATCCCCGACGACAGCGCGGCGGTGATCGCCAACGACGCCCTGCTGGGCTGCGTGGACGTGAGCGATACGCAGAACGTGATCGCCTCGCCGGATTTCTGGCGGCTGGCGACCGAGCACGGTTTCCTGGCCAAAGTAGACGGCAAACCACACGCCGCGCTCACCTACGGCATGCCCCACCGCGACTACAGCCAACTCCGCATCTGGGCGGGCCAGCGTTACTTTGCCCCCGCCAAGGCCCAACCCTACGACGTGAACCATACCTATGATTTCCTGTTCACGCCTGACCGCCCCGTGAAGCTGCAGGACGTGATGGAACTGACGCGCTACCGCTATGAGGATACCGTCTACAACGTCAACGAGCACCCCCAGTGGCGGCCCATCGGCATCAACCGCGCCTTCACAGTGCATCTGTTCTGGTACCGGCCCCAGTTGCCCACCGTTTTCTGGGCCACGATGGCTAACAGCGAGTTCAGCGTGTTTCTGCCGATGTACGGCAACCTGACCGCCGCGCCCGCCGCCTATACCTTTGACTGCAACACGTACAACGACCAGAGCGCCTACTCCGTCTATCGGTGGCTTAGCACGCTGGCCTCGCTGGACCGCACCAACTACGGCTATGCCGTGCGGCGGCACTGGCGGGCCATGGAGGAAGCGCTGATTGCCGGAGTGCCGCAGATGGATCAGGTCTACATCGACGCGGGCTATAGCGGCGACGTGGCCGCAGTGCTGTTTGCGGACATCGCCAATCAGGCGCTGGGCGACGCGCGCGGCCTGACCAACGCAGTGGTGCCCAAGGTGATCGACTAGAATATACTGGGTATGGGCGCGTCCGCCATGCACGACGACCCCGGCAAAAACTGATCTAAACGCTTTCACCGCAACCATTCCGTCGAAAAACCGGACAGGCGCGCAACCGCCCGTCCGGTTTGTTTATTCGAATTGAAAGACGTAACGCCTCTATCCTCGTGGCGTTTTACCGCTTATCCTGTTTCAAAGTATAAACGCTTCGAAGATCACAAGCGATTTTTTGCTGTGGCAGGAGCGGAAGCGAAGGCGTAGCGGGGCTACACCGATCATTCGTGGCAAAGCCACGGGTACAAAGCGCCGTGCGCTATCGCCGGTCTGGCGTCTGAACCGTATCCCTCAGCGCCGGTAATCGCCGGTGAGCACGGCCTCCGCCAGCACGTTGCCCGCCAGCGCCTGCCGGAACGTTTTCATCGTGAAGCCGTCCGCCACGTCCAGCGGTTTTGCCAGCGCATACACGGTAATCACATAGGTGTGTGTGCCGCGCGGGGGCGTTGGCCCGCCGTAGCCGGTCTGCCCGAAATCGTTCACGCCCTGCACCATCTGCGCCGCCCATTCGACGCTCGCGTTGGCCGGTATCTCCTCCGTTACGGGCAGGTTGGCGGCCAGCCAGTGCACCCAGTCGCCCCCGTCGGGGTCGACCATGGACATCGCCAGCACTGCCGTGCCCGCGGGCAGGTTCCGCACCGTAAGCGGGATGGACCGTGTGGGGATGCCCTTGTGTTTCTGCGTGCCCTTCTTGCCGTACACATCGTCCATCACGCCGCCCGCGATGCCCGCGCTGCTCACGGTCATGGCCTGCGCCGCTTCCGTGACAGGGCATTCCGCCAGCAGCGTTTCGGGGGTCGCCGCAGCGCCGCCATACACGCGCACGCTCAGCGCGCCCGCGACAAACTGCCCGCGCTGCTCGTCCGTCAGGGCCGCGAATGTCTCCTCCGTTTGCGTCGCAAGGTCAGTCACCTGCACCGCCCCACCCACCGTAGCCAGATCGACTGCGAACATAACTGGCGCATCGGGCGTCAGCATCGTGAGGCTGCCCGCGTCCGGCAACGCCCAGCGCGTGTTCACGCTCTGGCTGCACACCGCCACCCGCACCTGCGCAAGCGCCTCGCCCGACGTGTACGTACCGCTGATACGCGTGCCTTCAAGCACTGCACTCAGTGTACCCTGCGCGCGCGCCGTGCCCAGCAGGCACGGCAACAGCTGCAGGCAGAATATCGAAAGCTGTTTCTTCATGTTCATTGCCTCCTTGCGCACCCCGGTACGGGCGCGTCGCCAGCGCAGTAACTGCAATCCGTTGGGAAGCCTTCGCCCGCGTGCGTATTGCGATAGGCGTAGGCGCGCTGCGCGGGCAAGCCGTGTGCGTAGTGCTTCGCCACGCAAGCCGTTTCTCCTTTGAGCGGGGCAGGCAAATGTGGCGGGTTGCCGCCGCCGCGCAACAGGTGGCAACCCGCGCGCAACGTGGCAGGCCTGCCCCACTGTATATGAAAGGAAGCGGGCGACAACGCCCGCTTCCACTTCGTTTACAATACCGCAGTTCGCTAGTCCGCCCATCTGGCAACCATTGCGGCCACCTTCCGCGTCTGTCAAGCGCACCCCTGCCCGTCGCCTTGGGCCTTTGCGCCAAAGCCCGCGGGAGGTCGCGCTCTTGCGCAGTTTTGCCACAGCTCGTTTGTGCGTGCGGCTACTGCGCCAGTCGCTTGTAAGCGTCCTTAAGCGCGGGGTACAATTGCGTATACTGCGCATAGCACGCCGCATACTTCGGCTGGTTTTCCGCTATCGGCTCCTGCGTGATGCCGGTGTGGATCATACTGTCGCACGCCTCGCGCACGCTGGGGTACAGCCCCGCGCCCACGCCCGCCAAAATTGCCACGCCCAGCGCGGGGCCTTCCTTGCTCTGCGTGGTGCACACCTTGCAGCTGAACACATCCGCCAGCATCTGCCGCCACAGCTCGCTGCGCCCGCCGCCGCCCGTGGCCAGCATCTGCGCGGGCGTCACGCCCATCTCGCCCAGCACGTTGAGGCAGTCGTTCAGCGAGTAGCTAACGCCCTCCATGACCGCGCGGATCAGGTCACGCTTTGTGTGCATCGCGGATAGGCCGAAGAACACGCCGCGGCAGTCCGGATCCAGGTGCGGGGTACGCTCGCCCATCAGGTAGGGCAGGTAGAACAGTCGGTTCGCGCCGATGGGGCTAAGCGCGGCTTCCTTGTTCATCAAATCGTACGGGTCCACGCCCATGCCCGCGGCGGTGTCGATCTCCGCGCGGCAGAAGGTATCGCGGAACCACTTGAGCGACAGGCCCGCCGCCTGCGTTACGCCCATCACATGCCACGCGCCCGGCACCGCGCAGCAGAACGTGTGCACGCGGCCCTTGGGGTCGATGGCCAGCGTGTCGGTATGCGCGAACACCACGCCGCTGGTGCCGATGGTCGTAAACGCGCGGCCGTCCGCCACCACGCCCGTACCTACGGCGGCCGCGGCGTTGTCCCCCGCGCCGCCCACCACGAGCGTCTTTTCTGAAAGACCGGTGAGCTGCGCAGCCTCGCGGCTGATGTGGCCGGTCACCTCGGGGCTCTCATACACCTTGCCCAGGTAGCGCTTGTCAATGCCCAGCTTGGTAAGTACCTCGTCGCTCCAGCAGCGGTTGGGCACGTCCAGCAGCTGCATACCGCTGGCGTCGCTCACCTCGGTGGCGAAGTCGCCGGTCAGCTTGTAGCGCAGGTAATCCTTGGGTAGCAGAATGTGGCGGCACTGGCTGTAGATGTCCGGCTCGTGCTTTTGCACCCAGCGGATCTTGCCCGCGGTGAAGCCGGTCAGCGCCGGGTTGGCGGTGATCTCAATCAGCCGCTCGGCCCCGATGATCTCCGTGATCTCCGCGCACTCCGCGCCGGTGCGCTGGTCGCACCAGATGATGGAGGGGCGCAGTACGGCGCCGTGTTCGTCCAGCATCACCAGCCCGTGCATCTGGCCGCTGATGCCCAGCGCGGCGATGTCCGCGGGGGCTACGCCGCTTTCTTTGACCACCTTGGCGAGGGTCGCAACCGCCGCGTTCCACCAATCCTCCGGGGCTTGTTCCGCCCAGCCGTTGTGCGGCTGGTAGAGGGGATACTCCACCGTGGCGCTGGCGACCACCGCGCCATCCTGCGCAAACAGGACGGTCTTGGTGCCGCTGGTGCCCAGATCGATACCCAGCAGATACTTCTTGCTCATTGGCCTCTCCTTACGCTTTCCCAAACAGGATCTGGTTCATGACCGCCTCCAGGTATTCCTGCCTGCCGCTGCCCGGCAATGCGGACGCGCCCGCATCCACGGCCTTGGCGGCACACTCAGCCAGCGTTGCCTTGCCCGCGCGTATCTTTTGGCCGATCTCGGTGGTGGCATAGCTCTGGTAGCGCTCGTGCACAAAGCTGTCCATACGGCCATCCTCGATGATGGCGGCGGCCTTGATCAGGCCCAGCGCGAAGCTGTCCATGCCCAGCACAAACGCCTGGAACATGTCCTCAAACGTGTAGCTGGGGCGGCGGGTTTTGGCGTCGAAGTTGAGGCCACCGGTCAGGCCGCCCGCCTTCAAAATCTCATACATGCACAGCGTGGTTTCGTACACATTGAAGGGGAACTCGTCGGTATCCCAACCCAGCAGCAGGTCGCCCTGGTTGGCGTCCACCGAGCCTAGCATACCGTTGATGGCAGAAACGCGCAGATCATGCTGGAACGTGTGGCCAGCAAGCGTGGCGTGGTTGGCTTCGATGTTCATCTTGAAGTCCTTGTCCAGCCCGTACTGGCGCAGGAAGCCGATGGCCGTGGCCGCGTCGTAGTCGTACTGGTGCTTCATGGGCTCCTTGGGCTTGGGCTCGATGTAAAAATCGCCCGTAAAGCCGATGGAGCGGCCATAGTCCACGGCCATGTGCATCAGCGCCGCGATGTTTTCCTGTTCAAACTTCATGTCGGTATTCATAAGCGTCTCGTAGCCCTCGCGGCCGCCCCAGAACACATAGCCGCGCCCGCCCAGCTTCACGGTGCAGTCCAGCGCTTTCTTGATCTGCGCGGCAGCGTGGCAGAAAACATCCACGCTGTTGGACGAGCCCGCGCCGTTCATGAAGCGGGGGTTGCTAAACATGTTTGCCGTACCCCACAGGCACTTGATGCCGGTGCCCTGCATCTTGCCCAATATGTAATCGGTGATCTCGTCCAGGCGCGCGTTGGTCTCGGTCAGGGTGGCGGCCTCCGGCACCAGGTCGATGTCGTGGAAGCAGAAGTATGTGATGCCAAGCTTTTTCATGAACTCAAAGCCCGCGTCCACCTTGGCTTTGGCATGTTCCATGGTGCCGGGCTTCGCGCCGAAGGTCTTGTCCGTCGTACCGGAGCCAAACATGTCCACGCCCGTGGCGCAGAGGTTGTGCCACCATGCCATGGCAAAGGGCAGATGCTCGCTCATTTTTTTACCAAGGATCACGCGGTTTGCGTCATAATACTTAAACGAAAGGGAATTCTTCGATTCGGGGCCCTCATAGCGGACCTCGGGAAGGCTGTTGAAAATCTCAGACATGATGTACCGCTCCTTCTCCCTGCCGGGATGATTGATATGGTTGTTTGTCCGTCGTGTGCCCGAGCACACTTGTAAGTACTGAAATTGTACATCAATCCCATGCGGATGTCAACCCTTGAAACCGGAACCCGGCTGACATCGTTGTTGGGGCGGCGGGACGAGCCGGAAACCACATACGCATTGCGCCGCCTGTGCAAACCGCGATACTGCGCATGTCAGCGTGCCCCCTTGCCGCCCACAGACCGCAGCGCCGTACGGCGGCGAAAACGTCGGTATGCAAAACGGCGCGGCACGGGCTTTGTCCCACCGCGTCGCGCACGCTACAGGTTCTCCAAAATCTTGATCTGGTTCTCCATGATGATTTGCTCGCCCTGCTTGCTGGCGCCCGTGAGCAGCACGTCAAACGCGGCCTTGATCGCCTGATAGCCCTGCGAGAACGGCTGCTGGCAGACCACCGCGCGCACCAGCCCGCGCCGCATCATCTCCACAGTGCTGGGCACGTTGTCAAAGGCAACCACGCGCATGGTTTTCTCAAAACCCAGCTCGATCACCGCGCGGCAGGCCCCGTATGTGCCCGACGCGGTGATGAACAGCGTGTCGATCTGCGGGTGGCGGCGCAGCATGTCAATCGTCATGCGGTAGCTGTGCTCCATATCGTCCATGGCGCTCACACGGTCCAGTATGCGCACGTCGGGGCATATTTCCTTCAGGTGCCGCTCAAAACCCTCCAGCCGCTGCACATGGCCCAGCAGCGTGCTTACGCCCGTCACGATGCCCAGGTTTCCCTGCCCGCGTGTCACCAGCCGCATCACGCCCGCCGCAGTCTCGCCGCCGGAGGTATAATCGCTGCCCACATAGCACAGGCGGCAGCTGTTTTCGATGTCTGTGTTCACGGTGATGGTGGCGATGCCCTTTTCCGCCATCTGCCGGATGCGCTCCTCAATGCGCTCGTCGTTGATGGGCTGTATCACCAGCACCGTCATGCCAGCGTCAATCAGCTCGTCGATCAGCGCCAGTTGGCGTTGCACGTCGTAACCGCGCATGGTTTTGAGCAGCACGGTCACGCCGTAGTCGTTAAGCTCTTCCTCCGCCTTGCGAAAGCCCGTGATCACGTCGTCAAAGAACGGGTTGCCCTCGCTGGACACCAGCGCGCCGAAAACCGGCGCATTCTTTTTGACGGTCAGCGCCTTGCCGGCGATGTTCTTGGTATAGCCCATGCGGTGGATGGTGCGCAGAATCAGCGCCTCGGTGTCCGGCTTCACCTTGCCGCGGTGGTTAAGCACACGGTCCACGGTGCCGCGGCTGACCCCGCACAACTGTGCGATCTCTTTGATGGTCATGGAACACAACTCCTACAGGCGGCTGAGGCGCACGCTCCCGTTATGCCTTTACGCTTGTCATTCGCGCGGGGCGCAGGGCCGCACCCGCGGCACCCCCGCGGGCAGCGTGCGCGTGCACACCGAATCGCGCTTATCATAGCCCGCGCGGAGGCGATTGTCAATCATAAAGCGGCGCGAGGGTTGCGCGGCGCGAATACCGCACGCCACAAGGGCAATATACACAAAGCGTTGGTGCGCCTTTGTTTGCGCCGCATCACGCGCGCGCGTATAATGATGTAGCAATCGGATGTACAAAACGTGCAAGGATACGAAAACTTTTTTGTGTGCTATTGACAAGCAAAAAATTGTACGTTACAATACGCACAGATGGAACGGATCCCCTACGAGGCATGAAAGAGGATGTGCTCGGACACATTTACTGCGCGAAAAACACGAATCACGGTGCAGCGTTCCATTTCAGGTTGTTTTTCAGGTCGACTCGCAAGTTTCGGCCTAGAAAATAAAAAAGGAGTGTATACCATCATGAAAAAGGTACTCGCGCTCACACTGTCCCTCGTTCTGCTCCTGACCGTGGTTGGCACTGCCCTGGCGGCCGAGAAGGTCGGCATCTCGATGCCCACCAAGAGCCTGCAACGCTGGAACGAAGATGGCGACTATCTCAAGGCAGAGTTTGAAGCCGCCGGTTACGAAGTGGAGCTTCAGTACGCCGGTGACAACGATGTGCCCACCCAGGTGAACCAGCTGGAGACCATGCTGCTTAACGGCTGCAACGTGCTGGTCATCACCGCCATCGAAGCCACCTCTCTGGGCACCGTGCTTGCCACCGCTAAGGAAGCCGGCGTCAAGGTGGTCTGCCATGACCGTATCATCATGGACACCGATGCCGTGGACTACTACGCGACGTTTGACAACTTCCAGGTTGGCGAAATCCAGGGCCAGTATGTTGTGGATACCCTTGGCCTGGCGGATGGCAAGGGCCCCTTCAACATCGAGTTCATCGCGGGCGACCCGGGCGACAACAACGCCAGCTACTTCTTCAACGGCGCCATGAGCAAGGTTCAGATGTATCTGGACAACGGCCAGCTGGTTTGCGTTAGCGGCCAGACGACCTTTGACAAGGTTGCCACCCCGAAGTGGACCACCGCCACCGCGCAGGCCCGTATGGACGATATCATCGCGGCCAACTATGCCGGCGGCACGGCCCTGGACGTGGTTCTCTGCTCCAACGACTCCACCGCGCAGGGCGCCACCAACGCGCTGGTCGCCGCTGGCTTTGAAGCCGGCAAGAACTTCCCGATCATCACCGGTCAGGATTGCGACATCGCCAGCGTGAAGAACATCCTCAAGGGCACCCAGTCCATGTCCATCTTCAAGGACACCCGCATTCTGGCGGCTCGCACCCTCACGATCGTCAAGCAGCTGCTGGCCGGCGAGACCGTGGAAACCAACTCCACCGTGAGCAACAACGTGTTCGACGTGCCCACCTTCTACTGCACGCCGTTGTTCGCCGACATCAACAACTACGCGGAACTGCTGATCGAGAGCGGCTACTACACGGCTGAAGAACTGGCCGAGTAACCCTGCATCAGCGGCATAGACGGTTCAGAATTGATTCGTCCACGCGACGGGGGGATGGCAGCCTCTGCCATCCTCCCGTGCAGCAACTAAGGAGGACGCTTCATGGCATCGACGATCCTTCGGGTAGAGAACGTTACCAAACTTTTCCCCGGTGTAAAAGCGCTGGACAATGTCAATATCGATGTGACGGAAGGCGAGATTCACGCCATCGTTGGCGAAAACGGCGCGGGGAAGTCCACGCTGATGAATGTGCTGTCCGGCATCTACCCATACGGATCCTACAGCGGTGATGTGTATTATCAGGGCGAGCTGTGCGCGTTTCGCAACATCAAGGACAGTGAGCGCCGGGGTATCGCCATCATCCATCAGGAGCTGGCGCTGGTACCCAGCCTGAGCATCGCCGAAAACATGTACCTGGGCAACGAACGGGATACGGTCGGCGTGATCAACTGGGATTTAACCAACCAGCTGGCCGCTAAATTTATGAAGGTCGTTGGGTTGCACGAAAACCCGCGCACCCTGATCAAGGATATCGGCATGGGCAAGCAGCAGCTGGTGGAAATCGCCAAGGCGCTGACCAAGGACGTCAAGCTGCTGATTTTGGACGAGCCCACCTCCTCGCTCAATGAATACGACGTGAAAAAGCTGCTCGATCTGCTGATCGAATTCAAAAACGAGCATGGGATCACCTCCATCATCATCTCCCACAAGCTCAATGAAATTGAATACTGCGCCGACCGCATCACCATCATCCGCGACGGCAAATCCATTGAAACGCTGGATAAAAAGGTGGATCAGATCAACGAGCCCCGCATCATCAAGGGCATGGTTGGCCGTGAAATGACAAACCGTTTTCCGCCTCGTACGCGCACGGCCAAAGGGGATGTCGCCTTTGAGATCAGGAACTGGACGGTCTATCATCCCCTGTACGCAGATAAAAAGGTTGTCGACAACGTATCCCTGAACATCCACCACGGCGAGATCGTGGGCGTGGCAGGGCTCATCGGCGCGGGCCGCACGGAGCTTGCCATGTCCGTATTTGGCAAAGCCTACGGGCAGAAGATATCTGGAACGGCGCTCATCGACGGTGTACCGGTTCGCCTTTCCAACATTCCGCAGGCGATCCAGCACGGGCTGGCCTACGTGACCGAGGACCGCAAGGGCAACGGGCTGGTGACCTCCAACTCCATCAAGCACAACATCACGCTGTCGCGCATTGAGTTTGTCAGCAAACGCGGCATCATCGACCAGGACTTGGAGGGCATCCGCGCCAAGGAACAGAAGGAAAAGCTCGACATCAAAGCGCCCAATGTGGAGCAGCAGGTGAACAACCTGAGCGGCGGCAATCAGCAAAAGGTGTTGCTGGGCAAGTGGATTTTCGCCAAGCCCAACATCCTCATCATGGATGAGCCCACGCGCGGCGTGGACGTTGGCGCGAAGTACGAAATCTACCAGATCATGGATCATCTGGCGAGCGAAGGCAAGGCAGTGCTGATGATCTCCTCTGAACTGCCGGAGCTTTTGGGGATGTGTGACCGGATATACGTGATGAATGAGAGCAAGCTGATTGCCGAGTTCTCGCGTGAAGACGCTTCGCAAGAAGCCATTATGGGCTGCATTTTGCAGGCCAGCAAGGGGGAAATCAGCGCATGAACAAGGTGCTCACGGCTGTCAAGAAAAACATGAAGCAGTACACGATGATGCTGGCGCTGCTGGTCATCGTGCTCATGTTTCAGGCCCTGACCGGCGGGAAACTCCTGTTTCCCATGAACGTCTACAACATCATCAACCAGAATGCCTACATCGTTATCCTTGCCATCGGCATGTTGCTGTGCATTATCGGCAGCGGCTCGATCGACCTTTCGGTAGGCTCGGTGGTGGGCCTCGTAGGCGCCTGCGCAGGCACCTTTATCATGAAGTGGAAATGGGACCCCTACGTGGCGATTGTGCTGTGCATGGGCATCGGCATCCTCGTGGGCGTGTGGCAGGGCTTCTGGATCGCGTTCATCAAGATCCCCGCGTTCATCGTTACCCTGAGCGGCATGTTGGTGTTCCGCGGCTTGACGCTGGTCATCCTGCAAGGCGGCAAGGCCATCCCCGTCTTTCCGGATTCCTTCAAGCAGTTCTTCGTGGGCACGACGCCCGAGTTCTTTGGCATCTGGCAAATCGGCGGCATGAAGATATACCTGACGTGCCTGTTGTTGGGCATCCTGATCGCGGCGGTTTTCTGCGTAACGACAGTGCTCTCCAACCAGAGCAAGAAGCGCAAGGGTTATGAGTACGCCACAACGGGTTCGCTGATTACCCGCATGGTGATCATCTCCGCCATCGTCATCTGGTTTTTCACGGTGCTGGCCCGCTACAAGGGCATCCCCGCCGTGCTGATCGTGCTGGGCATCATCGCGGCAGCCTACACGTTTATCACCACCAAGACCGTGCTGGGCCGCCACATCTATGCCATGGGCGGCAACGCGAAGGCTGCGCGCCTCTCTGGCGTGAATACCGAACGGCTGATGTTCTTCAGCTATGTCAACATGGGCTTCCTGTGCGCGATTGCCGGCATGGTGTACGCAGCGCGCCTGGATAGCGCCACCCCCATGGCGGGCGACGGGTTTGAGCTGGACGCCATCGGCGCGTGCTTCATCGGCGGCGCTAGCGCCTACGGCGGCATCGGCGCTGTGAGCGGCTCCGTGATTGGCGCGCTGATCATGGGTATCCTCAATAACGGCATGAATATCCTGAGCATCGACTCCAACCTGCAAAAGCTGGTCAAGGGTTTGGTGCTGCTGGCCGCCGTCGCGTTCGACGTGCTCTCCCAGGGTCATGTGGCGCTCCCCGAGTTCCTGCGCTTTGGCAAGAACAAGCCAGAGAAGATCACCGCAGGCTGAACCGCGTCGCCGTAGCACGCGCTACGGTCATGGCGACACAGTACAGGTTGCGTGTAGCAGAACCCCGCGTTTCAGCAATGAAGCGCGGGGTTTCATGTTGTAGGAACGCAAAAGGCTCGCGGCTGGGCCGTGTTACTCGGTCTTATCCTATTTCAGATCCTGAATGCATCATCGATGCGAGCGTTTTTGTCCAATGGCGAGGCGCGGAGGCGAAGGCATAGCGGGGCTACGTCGAGCTTTCGCGACCGAGTCAGGGGCAAGAAACGCCGCGACATGGAAGCGTTATGGGTTTTATATCGTATTATGCGTCCACTGTCGGGTCCGCGCCCTCTTCGTTCAAATATCGGTCGATGATGAAGCGCGGGCGGCGCTTGCTCTCGTTGTAGATTTTTCCGATGTACTCACCGATCACGCCGAGGCTTAGCAGCTGTATGCCGCCAATCATCCAGATGGAGGCGATGGTGCTGGACCAGCCCATGACCGTGCGCCCAGCAAGGAAGGCGACCAGCGTGTAGATGAGCATTGCCAGCGAAATCAAGAAAATCACGATGCCAAGTGTCGTGATCAGCCGCAGCGGCTTGACCGAAAAACTGGTGATGCCGTCGATTGCGAATGCCAACATCTTCTTGAAGGGGTATTTGCTCTCCCCAGCGAAGCGCTCGCTTCGGTCATAGTACACATAGCCGCTCTGGAAGCCCACCAGCGGAGCCAGCCCGCGCAGGAACAGGTTCACCTCATGGAACTGGGCCAGCGCGGCCAGCGCGCGGCGGCTCATCAGGCGGTAGTCGGCATGGTTGAAGGTGATATCCACCCCCAGCCCCTTCATGAGGCGATAGAAGGCAAGTGCCGTCTGCTTTTTGAAAAACGTGTCGCTTTCCCGCCGGTTGCGCACGCCGTAGACCACGTCGCACCCCGCGCTGTATTCCGCAATGAAGCGGTCCATCGCGTCCATATCGTCCTGCAAGTCCGCGTCCATGGAGATCGAAAAATCACAGCGGTCTTTGGCGGTCATGAGGCCCGCCAGCAGCGCGTTCTGGTGCCCGCGGTTGCGGCTCAGCTTGAGCCCCTCAAACAGCGGGTTTTCCGCGTGCAGCCGCGTGATGATCTCCCATGTGCGGTCGCGGCTGCCGTCGTCCACCAGCAGCACGCGGCTGGCCGGGTCGCACAAGCCCGCGTCTACCAGCGCCTTCATCTTCAGGGTCAGGCGACGGGCTGTTTCGCCCAGCACCTCTTCCTCATTGTAGCAGGGAATGACGACCATCAGCTTGCCGTTCATACATTTCTTCCTTTCTCCCGGGCCATGTGCGCGCGCAGGCGGCTCAACTGCCGCCGTGCAAGGCAATGGGGCCGCTTTCCGCGGTAAAGGTTTGCCCTCCGAGGGTCGCGCTCACGCGCACGCGGTACATGCCCGCCGCAACAGACTGGCCGTCGCGGTCGCGCCCGTTCCAGTAAAACATGCTGCCCTCCGGGTTCAGGTGCTGCGGGCGTGTGCTCTGCTTATGGCACAGGCGGCGCACCATGGCACCCGCCGCGTCCACGATGGTCACGCTCAGCTGGCAGGGCCATGCGTGCGCCACAAACACCGCCAGCTCCTGCGGCGTGCCCAGCGCAAGGCTTTCGTCCGCTTCCACGCACAGCTGCAGGTCGCCCGCCTCCGGTGGGATGGCGATCACCTTGCCCGCGTGCACGGCCAGCTTGCCGTTTTCAATGCTGAGCAGTTGCAACAGGATGTAGCCGGACGTTTGCCCGTCGGACAGGTTCAGGCGCAGCTTGCGCACCTTTCGCCCGGCGGTCACCGCGCCGGGCTCGTCGCCAAAGGCGGTGTACTGCTCCACGTTGTCATACAAAAGCTGCGCCTCGTCAAAGCGCCACGCGCCGTTTTGCTGGCGCACCACCTGATAGGCCACGCGCACAGGGCGCAGGGCGATGTATTCCAGCCCGAGCACGCCGCCGCCCTCGCCCGTCACCACGTCGGAGAACGTCACGTCCCCGATAGGCGCGCGGTCGTCCGCCGAAACGGTGGCGGGGTCGTAGGCAAACACAACAAAGCCGTCCTCCTGCGGATATACCTGCGGTATCGAGGCGGCGTGTGTTTCCATCAGCATCGCGTATAGCTCGCTGAGCGTCACGCTGCCATCGCGGTTCAAATCGGCGGGAAAGCCGTAGCGCGGGCTCAGCCCCTGGCTCAGCGCCTGCGTGAAATAGAACGCACCCTGCGGAAACGCGCCGTCCGCCGCGGGCTGCGCGCCCGTGCCCGCGTTCCAGTACCAGCTGGCTTCCATCGCGCCGGAACTGGCAATCACCTTGTACACATCGCTCTCAAAGGGCAGCACGGCGGCACGCCATCGCATCCCCTTGCCGATGAACGCGCCGCTGTAGCACGCGTCCAGCAGCACCACCTTGACGCCCGGCACCGTGGCAAGCGCGGCCTCCAGCACCTTAGGGGTCAGCCGCTCCTCCGTGCGCCCGTCGCTTAAAAGCAGCACGGGCTCGCTTGCCGGGTCGCCGTCAAACTCGCCGTGTGTGCACAGGTACAGGTAGCTTACGTCGTCCGCATCCGCGCCGGCAAACGTATCGGCGATGAGCGTGGCCAGCGCCTGGGCGCCGGTCACGGGCGCATCGGGTATCATGATGGTTTCAAACGGCGCGCTGCTGGCCTGCAGCACCGCCTGCATCACAAACACATTGTTGGTGGATGCCGGGTAGATGCTGGGGTGGGATACAAAATCGTCTATGCCCACCAGCAGCGCGCGGTTCCTGCGCACGCCGTCGCCTGCGGCCCGCGCGGCGGCGAGCGGTAGCATGGCCGCCAACAGGCAGCACACCGTCAGCGCAACCAGCAGCCACCGCCGTATACGGCCCGACATGCACACCCTCCACTCCTCCGGCGAGACTGCCGTTTTGGTCACCCGTTTTGCGTCGCGTCCTTTATGCCCTCAATCTTCCTCCACCAGCCAGGTATCGGGCGATTCAAACTCCAGCCGCTGGATTGCGGCCTCGATGGACTGCTGGGTTTCGCGGTCGGCGATGCCGTTGACGGTTTTGCCGTCCATGATGCGTTGCCACGCGGCCACTGCCTGTTTGGTGTTGCTGCCATACTCGCCGGTCTGGTGCTTCTCCTCTAAAAACCCCAGCCGTGCAAGCCGCCGTTGCAGCTGAAGCACCTTATCGCCTTTGCAGGCCATGCGCATGGTGGTGTCCACCACATCGCTCACGGTGCCGAAGCCCAGCACCTGGCTGGAGTTCAGGGAATAGGCGTTGCGCTGCACGGCGGAGGGGTTGTTGCCCTCCAGCACGTGTACAATCAGCTCACCATCCGCCTTGCGCGTGGTGTATTCCACCAGCGCCACATGCTCGGTATCGCCAGCCGCGTTGTAGCTGAAGAAGATCAGGTCGCCTGGGCGCGGAATATACTCGTTCTTGCGCAGCAGGTGATCCGCGCCGCGCAGCCACTGGTAGCCCCAACCGGGGCAGTTGCCCCGCCGATAGACGAAACGCCCGCGCGTGATGTACCAGTCGCGCCCCGTGTTCTGCCCCCCGTAATTGGGGTAGACGCTGTTCAACCACGTGGTGCCGTGTAAGCGGTCGGCTTCGTTTACGCACCAGCAGATGAACTCCGCGCACCACGCGGCGTTTTTGTCTCCCGCCCATTCACCGTACTTGGTCAGGTTGTTGGGGCCTTCGGCATAGCCCAGTTCGCCCACAGCGACAGCCAGCACCTGCCGCGCCGCCTCGGGGATTTCCCCCGTGAGAATCACCGTTTCCGGCTGCGGCGTGGCCGTGGCGGCCGCGGCCGGCAAGGCGGCGGATGTGCCTTGCGCCCGTGCCGCGGGCCCCGTTAGCAGGCAGAGGGCCAAAAGCATCGCAAGCACGCCGCGGCGGTTCCCCCTCATCGCGCATTCCCCCCATCCCATGCAGTGTTCCTCATCGCCCAAACGCTTCGATGCCGCGCAGCAGTTCGAACTCGCGGATGTCACGCACGGTGGTGTACATCTTGCGCGTCAGAATGGCCCCCGCGCGGTAGAACAGGCACAGGAACGGCACGTCGCTTGCGAACTGCTGCTGGATGGCCTGCATGGTGTAGGCATAGTCCTCGCGGTTCTGGTTGGTGCGCAGGGTGTCAAACAGGCTGGTCATTGCGCTGGAAACATAGCGGCAATAGTTGGCGTCGTTTCCCTTCATCAGCATGAAGCCCGCGTCCGGCGTTACGTCCATCTGGAAGGAGGCCAGCGCCAGGTCAAACGAACCGGCCTTGAGCTTTTCCAGCTCCTGCTCGTAGGTCATGGTTGTGATGGTCACTTTGATCTTGAGCGCCTCCAGCATGTCGGCGATCAGGTTAGCGGTCTCAAAGCGCACGTCGTTCTCCGGGTCCTCGTACACGTAGAGGCGCAGGTAGAAGTTCTTCTTGCCCGCGTCCACCACCTTGTCCAGCACGCCGTCGGCGTCGGTGTCGCTCCAGCCGTCCTCCGCTAGCAGTTGCGCGGCCAGCTCCAGATTATACTGGAACTGGTTCTCCTGATCGTAATACAGCCAGCTGGAGGAGGAGATGGGCGTGAACGCGTCCACGGTCATGCCCATGTATACGTTGGTGGCGATCAGCTTGGTGTCGATGGCGGCCCGGATGGCCTTGCGGATGCTCACATTGCCCAGCGGGAACTCCTCATGGTTCATCAGCAGCGTTTCCATCTGCCGTGTTTCGTAGGGGATGGACAGCGAATTGATGCCGCTCTTGTACTGCGACGCGGCCACCGAGCGGGTAAACGCCGTGTCCACGCGCCCGTATTCATAGGCGGTAATCAGCTCCTTGTTGCTGGGGAAAAGCGTCACCATGATCTCCTTGACCTGCGGGCGGGTCTGCCACCAACTGGGGTTTTCCTTGAGCCACAGGTAGCTGCCCACTTCAAAGGTGTCCACCACATAGGGGCCGGTGCCCGGCGGGTTGGGGCTATCCACCAGGGCGGCGGGCACAATGGGAAACGTGAGCGCGTAGAGGATGCCAAAATAGCTGCGCTTGGCCGCCTTGACCACCACAGTGCGCGCATCCGGCGCGCTGATATCGCTGACCAAAAAGCGGATGGTCTGGTAGAAACCCCTGAGGTTGGGATCCTCGCCGTTGGCCATGGCCAGCAGGTGTTTGCAGGTAGCCACCACGTCGCTTGCGGAAAGCGGCGTGCCGTCGGAGAATGTGATGTTTTCCCGCAGGGTGAACGTCCACGTCTTGCCGTTGCCCGTTTCCATCCACGTTTCGGCCAGCAGCGGTTGGGGCAGGCCGTTGTCGTCCACGGTCACAAGGCTTTCGTACACCATGCCGTAGATGGACACGATATCCCGCTCCTGCGGGTTCAGCGGGCGGATTTCCGTGGTGCGTGTGGAGCAGATGCCCACGATGAGCGAGTCCTCCACGTTTTCCGACAGCGCGGGCAGGACCGGAGCTAGCAGCAGGCAAATCAGCACCATAGCGATCAGGCGTTTCATGGTTTCCCCCCTTACAATGCGCAGAGCCGCCGGTTGCGGCCCGCGCGCGGCCACTGCGCCCGTACGGCGCGAAACGGCGGCGGTCAGGCAGCGCCGCGCAGACCAGCGGATGTGCCGCCGCAGCGCAGGGCGATACGGGCGGCGGGCACGCCGCCTTCATAATACAGCCTGCGGTAGGCGGCGTATGCCTTAAGCACGCGGGTCGCATAGGCCTTGGTGGGGCCGTCGGCCATCCTGTCCAGCTCGATGGACGTGCTGTCCGCACTGTAGCGGCTGTCGTTTAGCCAGTTCTGCACGGTGGTTTGCCCCGCGTGGAACGCCGCCGACACCAGCACCGGGTCGCCCCGGAACAGGTTGCTCAGGTAGCTCAGGTACCAGCAGGCGTAATGCACGTTGGTATCCGGGTCATACATGCGGTCAAAGCTGTATTCCGCCGTATCGCCGATCTTGCCGTGCACCCACTGGGCGGTGTTGGGCATCATCTGCATCAGCCCGCGCGCGCCCACGTTGCTTTCCGCCTGCGGGTTGAAGGAGCTTTCGTTGAGCACAATGGCCGCCACAAAGGCGGGGTGCAGATTGTTGCTGGCAGCCTCACGCTCGATCAGCTCGCGGTAGCTGTAGGGGTAGTTGTTTTGCGTGCGCGCCTGCGCCGCCTCGCGGGTGGCCAGCACGCTTTCGGTTTGGGCGGTATAGGTCATGCGCAGGATCCACAATAGCACCAGCGCCAGCGCCGCCGCAAACGCCGCGATGCCAAGGTATGGGATGCGTGGGCGCGGTTTCTCCTGCGCGTCGGGGTCGTCGTCCGGCCAGTTGCCCCCGTCATCCTCCAGCCGGTAGGGGTTCGCCCTGCGCAGGCCCTCGCCGTCCGCGGGGTAGCCGCGCTGCACCCAGTCAGGTTCCACATTGCCGCGCGGGGCATAACCTTGCCGCGTGGGGATGCCGCCGTATGCGCCGCCCGCCGCATCCTGCGCGGGGCCGTCGTGTCGGATACCCGTGCGCCTGCGGCTCTCCGGCCTGTCGGGATAAGGGTTGCCTGCAGGCGCATAGCCGCCGTCCACATTGATGGGCGGCTCACCGTCCGCATAACCGCCCTGCGAAGGCCGGGCGTAGCGCTCCACAGCGGCGCGCGGCGGAGAGGCTTCCCCGTTTACTTGCGCGCGCTGGCGAGGCGGCGGCGCGGCCAGCTGCGCGCCATGGCGCTTGCGGCCCACGCCCAGTGCCGCGCGGAGGGCAGCATCCTCCGCCATCTTCTGGGCGATCAGCTCCGGCGGATATCCGGCGGCTGCATACGCTTCGGCTGTCATGGGTGTGGCGCTGTGCGCGTCGGGCTGCGCTTTGCGCGCGATGGGCCTGCCCAGCAGGTCGGTGGGCGGGGGCGCGCTGTCGTCCGGCGGGGTTTCCATGCGCGGGGCTGTGCGGCGCTCGTCATACAGGGGCATGTTGTTCTGGCGCGCGGCGCGAAGCCAGTCCGGCGTGTCGTGCTCGTTCGCGCCTGCGGGGGCACGTTGCCCTGCGGGCACATACCCTTGCGACACGCGGGCTTGCGCGCGCCCGCCGCGTTGCGCATATGCATCGTGCGGCGCATCGGCAGGCAAAAACGGCGCTGTTTCCGGCGCATATGTGGGCGTGCGGGCAAAGGCGTTGTCGCGCGGGCGCGGGTAGGCCACGCGCGTCGCCGTGGCGGGGTCGCCCGCGCGCATACGGCGGGCGGCTTCCAGCCCGCGCGGCGCGCTATTGGCAGCCGCCGCGTCGGCGGGCGGCAAGCCGTCGGGCTGGGCATTGGGGTCCACACGGTGGCGCACGGCAGCCTGGTCCGGCGCGCGATGGATGGCCTCACCCTGCCTGCGGCGCGTGCCCTCGGCAACGCTTCCCACATACTGATAGTCGATGGGGGCGTAGTCGTCATCCTCGCTGTGGTATTTCCGGGGCAGGCAAAGCAGCATACGCTCGCTCCCTTCGGGTGATTTCCGGTTTGTGAACCGCCGCGGCGTGCGCGCGAGCCTATGCTCCGGCAGGGCCCGGGGCGGGTTCCGCCTGCGCGGGGCCGCCCGCCGCTATGGGCGCGGGCGCACGGCGCGGGCCGTCCGCAAGTATTTGATGCCACAGCGCCAGCGCACGCCTGCGGGTATCGGCATAGGGCGCGTCGGTGGAGAGCACGTAATCCGCAAGGCTTGCGTTCAACTCCTGTGGGTTCTGGCTGCGAATGCGGCGCAGGGCCTCGTCATGGGTGAGCCGGTCGCGCCCACGCACGCGGCGGATGCGCACTGGCAGCGGCGCTACCACGCACACCACCGCGTCCGCGATTGCCTCCATGCCCGCCTCAAACAGCAGCGGCGCTTCCACGATGGCCACCGCAGCCCCCGCCGCGCGCAAGCGCGCAAGCGCTTCCAGCGTACGGCGGATAACCAACGGGTGAATGATGCCGTTGAGCGTATCGCGCGCCGTGCCATCGCCGTCAAACACCAGATGCGCAAGCGCGGGGCGGTTCAGCGCGCCGTCCGCGTGGAACACCCCATCGCCAAAGGCGGCGCGGATTATGGGCAGCGCGTCGCCCTGCGCAGCGGTCAGGCTTCGGCTGATCGCGTCCGCGTCGATCACCTGCGCGCCCAGCGTGCGGTAGAGCGCCGTCAGCGTCGATTTACCGGAGCCGATGCCGCCCGTCACCGCGATCACACGCACAGCCAATACCTCCCTGTTATAACGAACGAACGGGCTGAAACCCTTCGCCTGACTGAAATCATTTCGCGTCATACCAGCTTTTACCGCTGCTGACCTCCGCCACCAGCGGCACGGACAGCGTCACGATGCCCTCCATGGCAGCCTGCAAAAGCCCGCTCACAGCCTGCACTTCCTGCTCGGGGCACTCTACCACCAGCTCGTCGTGCACCTGCAAAATCAAACGGGCCGCATAGCCCCCCGCCAGCAGCTCGCGCTGCACGCGCACCATCGCCAGCTTGATGATATCCGCCGCGGTGCCCTGCACAGGCGTGTTCATGGCCGCGCGCTCGCCAAAGCTGCGTATGTTTCGGTTCCCGCTCTTGAGCTCGTATAGCTCGCGCCTGCGGTGGTACAGCGTTTCGGCGTAGCCGTATTCATAGCCCTTGTGCACCGACGCGTCCATGAACGCCTTGACCATCGGGTAACGCTCAAAGTACGTGGCGATGAATGCATCTGCTTCCTTGCGGCTTACGCCGATGTTGTTGGCCAGCCCAAAGCCGCTGATGCCGTACACGATGCCGAAGTTCACCGCCTTGGCGCTCCTGCGCATCGCGGGGGTTACCTGCTCAAAGGGCACGCCGTTGACCTCGGCAGCGGTGCGGGTGTGGATGTCCTGCCCGCGGATGAACGCGTCGCGCATGGCGGGGTCGCCGCTCAAATGCGCAAGCACACGCAGCTCAATCTGGCTGTAGTCCGCGTCCAGCAGCACGCAGCCCTCGCGCGCCACAAACGCCTTGCGGATCTCGCGGCCTTCCTCGCTACGCACGGGGATGTTCTGCAAATTGGGGTCCACACTGGAGATGCGGCCCGTGACGGTACCGGTCTGGTCAAAGGTGGTATGGATGCGGCCCGATGCGTCCACCAGTTTGGTGAGGCCCTCGATGTAGGTGCCCACCAGCTTGGTAAGCTTGCGGTATGTAAGCAGCGGCTGGATGGCGGGGTGGTCAATCGCCTCCAACACATCGGCGGATGTGCTGTATGCCCCCGCCTTGCCGCGGCGGCCCGTCGCGGCTAGCCCCAGCTTCTCAAACAGCACCTCGCCCAGCTGACGCGGGCTGTTCACATTGAACTCCTCACCGCCCGTCAGGCGGATCACCTCGGCGCGGCAGCGTTCAATCTCCGCGCCAAACAGCGTACCCAGCTCGGCCAGCGCGGCCTTATCCACGCTGAAGCCCTCCCGCTCCATGGCGAACAGCACGCGCGTGAGTGGCTGCTCCATATCGGTAAGCAGCGCAAGCATCCCCTGCGCCTCCAGCTGCGCCCGCTGCCGCGTGGCCAGCGGGGAGATGGCGGCGGCAAGCTCGGCGGCCCTGCGTGGCGGTTCCGGCGGCGGAAGGGTTTTCTTTCCTTTTTTGGGCGCTTCGGTCGGCTCGGCTTCGGCGTCAGGCTCGCCCTCCGGCGGCGCGCCTCCGCCCGCCAGCGTCTCGGCCAGCGAGAAGCCCTTGCGCGTGGGCTCCAGCAGGTAGGCGGCCACCATGGTGTCCATGCGCACGTCCGGTATGGGCAGGCGCTGCGCAGCCAGCCGGTGGTACAGCGCCTTCGCGCCGTGCAGCAGCAGCGGCACACCCGTCCACAGCGGGTTCAGCGCGGTCAGTATCTCATCCTCGTAGAGTCCGGCGCTTAAAATGTCCAGCAGCACGGGGATGTACCAGCTTCGCTCCTCCTCCACAGCAATACCCACGGCGCTCACGCCCAGGTACACGGCCACGGGCTTGCCCGCTTTCGCTAACGCCTCGGCCAGCGCGCGCACGGCTCCCGCGTCGGTCAGGGCTTCGGGTTGGACTGACTTGGCGGGCATGGCGGGCGCGGCGGCAGGCGCTGCCTGTGGCGCAGATGTGGCTGGCGGCACGCTCGGCACGGCTTTGGGCGCTGCCTGCGGCCTGGGTGGCGCGGCCCTGCCGCCCGCCAGCAGCGTGTTCAGCTGCTGGCTCAGGCGGTTGAGCTGGTACTTTTGCATCGTGGGGATGCCCTGCAACATGCTTTGCAGGCCGCATGCGTCAAAATCGATCTTCAGCGGCGCGCTCACGCGGATGGTGCCCAGATCCTTGCTCATCTCGGCCTGCTCGCAGTTTAGGCGCAGCTTTTCGCCCAGCTTGCCGGGCACCTCGTCCGCATGGGCCAGCACGTTTTCCAGCGTGCCGTACTGGGTGATCAGCTTAAGCGCGGTCTTCTCCCCCACGCCGGGCACGCCGGGGATGTTGTCGCTGCTGTCGCCCATCAGGCCCTTCATGTCGGTCACCTGCTCGGGGCCGTAGCCGTAGACCTCGCGCATCAACTCGGGCGTAAGCAGCAGACTTTCGCTGATGCCCGTCTTGGTCAAAATCACCTGCGTATGGCGGCTCACCAGCTGAAAGCTGTCGCGGTCTCCGGTCAGGACGAACGCGTGGATGCCCTCCGCGTTAGCCAGTTTGGCGGCGGTGCCCAGCAGGTCGTCCGCCTCGTAGCCCTCCATCTCGCAGATGGTTACGCCCATGGCAGTCAAAATCTCGCGCACGATGGGAAACTGCGGGCGAAGTTCCTCGGGCGTGGGCTTGCGGCCCGCTTTGTACTCGTCGTACATCGTGTGGCGGAAAGTGGGGGCGTGCATGTCCAGCATCACGCAAAGCGCATCGGGCCGGTAGTCCGCGATGGCCTTGAACAGCATGGCAAAAAACCCCTGCACGGCGTTGGTGAAAACGCCACCCACCGACAGCGGGGGCAGTGCGTGAAACGCGCGGTGTATCAGGCTATGCCCGTCCACCAGCAGCACGGATGCGGGTCTGCTGTCCATACGGCGCCTCCTTTAACGCGGTTACTCCGCGCACAGTATACCATAACGGGCGGCGGAACACAAAACGGCGGGCGCGGCTCCAAACGGCGCGCGGCCCCGCAAAGCGTATGTCGCAACGCATCGCGGGGCCGCCCGGCAGGGTGTAACAACTGGTCGCGAGGCGGCGCGGGCGTATGTCAGGGCGTTTCGCTGCCCGACATGCGCTGCTTGTTCTCGCTGACCAGCTTGTTGAGTTCGTCCATGAAGCTGCTCACGTCCGTAAACTGGCGGTAAACGCTGGCAAAGCGCACATAGGCGACCTCGTCGAGCTTCTTGAGCTCTTCCATGACCAGCTCGCCGATGCGGCGGGAGCTGAACTCGTCCTCCCCGCTGGAATAAACGGCTTTTTCGATTTTCTCCACGATGGCGTCGATATCCTTCATACTAACGGGGCGCTTCTGGCAGGCGTGTATCAGGCCTGTTTTGATTTTCGCCGGCATGAAGGTTTCGCGGCGCATGTCCTTTTTAATGACCATCACGGGCGAGGTTTCGATTTTTTCATAGGTCGTGAAGCGCCTGCCGCAGCGCATACACTCACGCCGCCTGCGGATGCTGGTGCCTTCCTCGGTGGGTCGGCTGTCGATCACGCGGGAATCCAGGTAGCCGCAATACTGGCATCTCATGGCTACGCCGCCTTTCAAAAGGAGGATGATCGCCTGCTGGTTGACCTGATTATATAGCATTTCCGAAAAACTGGCAATAGAACGGCGCAAACGCGGGCGGACAGGTTGTCGGGGTACACACAGCGCCCCTAAACGCCCCGCACTTCAGCGGTCATTGGGGTCGCCTCAGGCTCGCCCGCCAGCAGCAGAAAACCCATGCACATCGCAAGGGGCAGCTCCCGCGAGTAGAACACCGTGCCAAGCACAAGGCAACACAGCAGCAGGCACCACTGC
>Ga0351970_1066_pt1 | contig 23537 bp, 17 predicted proteins | sample BONcelFGM3001C10_FD_206752 | JGI IMG/M metagenome (GOLD analysis project Ga0351970, IMG submission 206752) | Enriched cells from coal bed in the Powder River Basin, Montana, United States - BONCAT cells FGM rep2 HSBNCT.FGM.300.1.C10 ...
TAATGCAGTAGATGATATTGAGAGTGATGGATACGATTCGTATAAAAATACCGCTGCATCTCAGATGGATCGCTGGCAAAAACCAGGTGATGTAACTCAGGTTCCGCGTCGTGTTGCCGGAAATACAGGAGGTGGTTATTACGATTCAAGTCGTGGACTAAAAGAGGGAGATTATTTAAGGTTGAAAAATATGACAATCTCCTATACAATTCCGGACAATATTAAGAATTATCTTAGATTGTCAAATGCAAGGGTCTATGTTTCAGGAACCAATCTCTTGACATTTACCGGGTTAAATTTCGACCCGGAGGTTCAGTCAAACGGATTTTACAACTTCACTTTCCCTGCGCTCAGAACCATAACCCTTGGGATAGAAGTATCACTATAATTTAATAAACAACTATAGATATGAAAAGATTTATTCTAAATATTCTGGTTTTCTCGGGGCTGATGGTCTCTATATCCTCTTGTGAAGGCTTCCTTGATACACGGCCTACAAATGTTATTGTTGCCGAAACTGCAATGCTCACTCTATATGATGCCGGTATTGTTGTAAATGGCTTGTATGAAAATATGAAGTGGTTTGATTACTACGGAACTCAAATGCAGCTCTTTGGAGACGAAAGGGGAGATAATATACAACCTCGTGCAATGTCTGTGGGGTGGCCACAGATTTACACTCTTGGGTATGAGTCAGAAGCAAATACCTATTTTTCTACCTGGTCCAGATGCTATGAGACAATAATGAGGTGCAACACTCTAATTGGAAATATTGGTAATCTAAAGGTAACCTCAGCTGCCGATATTGCAAAAAGAGACGACTATCTTGGTCAGGCATATGCGGTAAGAGCTCTGGTATATTTTGACCTGGCAAGACTTTATGGCTACCCGTATGCAAAGGACAACGGAGCATCGCTGGGGGCAGTTCTTATTACTGAGATCACCTCTCCTTTGAATTCAAAAAAACCTAGAAGTACTGTTGCCGAAACCTACACACAGGTTCTGGGAGATCTTACAGTTGCTTTACCATTGCTATCAAAGACAAAAAACACCTATCATTTCAATTATTGGGCAGCAAAACTGCTGCAGGCAAGAGTGTACCTTTATAAGGGGGATTGGAATAATGCATACACTTCGGCCAAAGAGGTGATTGATTTATCTCCTTACTCGCTGGTATCAAATGCAGGATATGTAAACTACTGGAAAGAGGAGGGTGCATCTGAGACCGTTCTCGAGCTATTTGTCTCAAATCAGGCAAGAATTGACCTTGACGGAGGATATGCGTCTATGTGTCATAACTTGTGGCACGGCGCACCATCTTCCGGAGCTACCTTAATCCCTACAGTGAGCTGGATTAATCTTATTAAATCTGAACCGGGCGATGTGAGAGCACAATTTGTAAGATACGATTCTCAATATGAGATATCAAAGGCTTGGTTATCAAAATTTCCGGGGAACGGAGGGGTAAACTTCCGTCTTAACAACCCAAGAATTTTAAGAATCTCAGAGGCATATCTTATTGCAGCCGAAGGAGCAATCAAAGGGTCTGCAGGAGTAACAGCTGCAAGTACATATCTTAACGCAATACGAAAAAGAGCAAATCCTTCTTTATCTGATATTATCGCTACGGATGCTCTTATCCAGATTGAGAGAAGGAAAGAGTTTATTGGTGAAGGGCACAGGTTTTTTGACCAGATGCGTTTGGGTAATTCAATTACCAGAGCAGATGGTGATGGCCATAATTTTGCAGTATCTGCAGGTTGTCCCGAGACTATCACCTGGAATTATTATAAGATTGTTCTCCCAATTTCGCATACTGAGAGGAAGCTATATCCACAGCTACAGCAAAATCCAGGATATACGGAGTAGAGTAGAGACAGTTAAATTACATCCGTAAGAGACAGGCATTAAACAGTTTACGACAAACTGTAGGTTTTATTAAGGCATCTGATAAGGATGCCTTTTTTTGTTGAAAATTTATGAAATGTTAAGTTTTCATTGACAATTCATTAAAAAGTAAAACTCTTGTCATAAAAATGCTTACATATTATTATGTAATTCAAGATAATTTTAAATTTATACTTTAATATTGACCACTCTTTATCTTCTGAAACGTACCTTACAAAATGATTTATAGATTTTTTTGTTTTCGTTTTTTTTTGTTATAAATTCGTAGCCGAAACAGTCACTAACTAATTATTTAACTTAATCTAACTAGTCTATGAAGAAATCAATCTTGATTGTCTTAGCCCTTTTGCTTGTCAATATGGCTATGGCACAGATGAAGGTTACGGGTACGGTGACCTCCTCCGAGGACGGCTCACCAATTCCTTTTGCAACCGTCTTGGTTCAGGGCGCAAGAAACGTAGGAGCATCAACAGACCTGGATGGTAAGTACTCTTTTGACAATGTCTCAAAAGATGCAGTACTTATCTTCTCCTACATCGGATTTACTACGCAACAGGTACCTATCAACGGCAGATCGGTAATTAATGTTGTCCTTGTACCGGATGCAACCCGTCTGGATGAGGTAATGGTGGTTGCATATGGAACCGCCACAAAAGGGACCTTTACCGGAGCAGCCAGTGTCGTTAAAAATGACGCTATCAAAGATGTACCCAGCATCACTTTTGAAAATGCTCTAAACGGAAAGGTAGCCGGGTTGCAAATCACCACACTCTCCGGCCAGGCAGGCTCTACCTCTGCTATCAGGGTGCGTGGTATTGGTTCTATGAATGCATCAAATGAACCTCTTTATGTTATAGACGGAGTTCCAGTGGTATCCGGCAATGCAGGCCAGATGAGTGGTTACATCTACTCAACAAGTAATGTAATGAGTTCACTTAACACTGCAGATATCGAGTCAATTACAGTATTGAAAGATGCAGCTGCATCTTCTCTTTACGGCTCTCGTGCTGCAAACGGTGTAATTCTCATTACAACAAAAAGGGGAAAACAGGGAAGGACAATTGTTAATTTCAAAGCGTCGGTAGGTATTACCCCATCTTGGGCTACAGATAACTTCGAAGTTGCAACAACCGAGCAACAGGTTGAGATGTATTATGAGAACTTCTGGAATGCAGGCGTTTATTATCAAAACAGAACTCAGCAGGATGCAAGTGTGAGAGCACTACAACAGCTTAATAACCGTTTTGCCAAACACGGCTATACATTTACAGCACCTGACCACACTGTAAAAACTCTTACAATTGGAGGTGACAGGGCCGGACAATATTTTGACTGGGAGGATGTGCTTTTCAGAACATCTGTATATCAGACATATGATCTATCTGTTAGCGGTGCAACAGAGAGTTCAAACTACTACACATCACTTTCATATACAAAAGAGCAGGGACGAATTCCTGTTAACAGTTTTGACAGGATTACAGGACGGGTTAATTTAACTCAAAAGGTTGGGAAAAGTGTTGAGTTCAATACCAATATTAATATAGCCAGAAGCGGTAAAGTCGGCTTTAACGATACCCGTGCTTTAGGAAACAACTATTTCCTTCAGAGCCGTAACCTAATGTGGGGTCTTTACTGGCCAACAGATTATATTACCGGAGCCCCTTGGACACTTAGATACGGAAGTTATGCATATAATCCTCTATTCTATAATAATGAGTGGGACAATAACTCAAGCACACTAAGGATATCTGCAAACGAAACAGTGACGGTAAAAATTCTACCGGAACTTACTTTAAAGACAATCTTCTCGTATGACAATGCAGGTACATTAGACCATCTTTATTACAGTCCGGTTCACTTCCTGGGATCTGCTTCAAAGGGGTCGGTAAGAGAGATGAACACAAATGTAAATAAGCTGGTATCATCTACAACTCTTAACTATAACAAGACATTTGCACAGAAGCATACAATTGGTCTGCTTGTTGGTTGGGAAGCAGAGGAGAACAAAACAGAGTTTATCAGAGCAGAAGGTTCAGATCTGCCAACAGGAGCACTTCAAACAGTTGCAACTGCAGGGGTTTTAACATCTAATGCATACTACTGGGGAAACACTATGCTCTCTATGCTCTCACGCGCAGAGTATAACTACGATAACAGATACTACTTCTCAGGCTCATTCCGTCGTGACGGATCTTCAAGATTGGGCCCTGATGCCCGCTGGGGTAACTTCTGGTCATTAGCCGGTTCGTGGAGAATAGATAAGGAGGAGTTTATGAAAAATGTAGATGTCATAAGCAGTTTGAGATTAAGAGGCTCATACGGGGTAAACGGAACACTTCCTTCGGCTAACTACGGATGGCGCTCACTTGCTACATATGGAAATAAATATATGGAGCAATCCGGTGGCGGAGTAAGTACAATTGCAGATGCCAGCCTATCTTGGGAGACAAGTTACACCTCTAATATAGCTTTGGAGTTTGGGTTACTTGACCAAAGAATCAGCGGAACAGTAGAGTTCTTTAACAGAGATTCAAAAGACCTGCTGCAAGATGTTCCAACTTCCCGTGTTACAGGTTTTGGGTCCACACTCAAGAATATCGGAGAGATTAACAATAAAGGGATTGAGATTGAGCTAAGCGGAGATATCATTAAGAATGAGACTATCACCTGGAGTGCAGGAATAACTGCATCAAGTGTAAAATCTACTGTTACAAAACTGTATGGTGGTCAGAACATAATTTGGAATGAACCTACAGGTGGTGACGCCAGAACTAAGTTTATCTACCAGGAGGGACAATCTACTCTTGCTATTTATGGTCGTGAGTGGGCAGGTGTAGATAGAGAGACAGGTAAAAATGTTTGGTATATGAATAATGAAAACACAACCACACAACCTACTACTGTTAACGGACGCCCGGCTACATTCAGATATCAAGATGCAAGCGAGAAGATTATTGGAAATGTCCATCCTAAGCTATTTGGAGGTTTCAATACAGATGTTAAATGGAAAGGGTTCTCTCTTGCTCTTAACTTTACCTATAAACTTGGAGGATATACATATGACGCTGCCGGTCGTGATGTTACCGATGATGGTTACTACTGGGAGAGGATTATGTCTAAAGATCAGTATGACAACAGATGGACTCCAGAAAATAAGGATGCCAAATATCCGCAACGCGTCGCTGTTGACTTTGAAGATGTAAACCAAAAGAGTAGCAGGCATATGCACGATGCAGACTATTTAAGATTAAAGAGTTTAACTTTATCCTATAACCTGCCAAAGAGTATTCTTAACAAGGTTAAGATTTCTAACACAAGGATCTATTTCAACGGAATGAACTTATGGACATTGGCGGCATACAAAGTGTATGATCCTGAGGTTAATGAGTATGGTTCAAGAGGTTGGGAAACTCCAATTGGTAAGACATATACTTTCGGTGTTGAATTTAGTTTCTAATTATTAAATGATGCTACAATGAAAAAAATAAATTTACTATTTACGGTTCTGGGCATTGCACTACTTTCTTCTTGCGAGGGTTTTTTGGATGTTAAGCCAAGTGACTCTGCAGCAGCAGAAACGTCAATCACAAATGCAAATGATGCTAAGGTTGTGATGAGCGGTTTAATGAGGAAGTTGACATCTGCAGACTATTACGGCAGAAATTTTGTCCTTTATGGTGATGCCAAAGGTGGCGATTTTGCCATTCGCTCTCAGGGTAGAGGAAATGATGCCCTCTATACTTTTAACCACTCTATATCTTCAAATAACTACGGAGCTTACTGGGCTCAGATGTACCACTGTATTCTTCAGGCAAACAATCTTCTGCTTAATATCGCAAAGATAGAGGCAGCAGGTAATGGAAGTGCAGCTTTGAATGAATATAAAGGCCAGGCACTTACAGCAAGAGCACTAATCTATTTTGACCTTGTTCGCCTTTATGGAAAGCCATACAATATGGACAAGGCTTCCTACGGAGTTCCATTGGTTCTTGAGCCTCTGGATGCATCTGCACAGCCATTGAGAGCCTCAGTTGAGGCGGTTTATACTCAAATAATGAAGGATCTTACAGATGGCGCTCCGCTTCTTGCAAAGACAAAAGTAAACGGCTTCCTTAACTACTACGGAAATATGGCACTTCAGGCACGGGTAAATCTCTATATGGGAAAATATACCGAGGCCCTGGCTGCTGCAGAAGTGGTTATGGGAACTACTCTTTATTCGTTATACTCTAATGCAAACTGGAACGGCTCCTGGGCACTTCCTTTTGGTTCAGAGTCAATTTTCGAACTTGGAGTTTATGCCAGTGAGGCAAATCTTGGAACAGCATCTCTTGGTTACTATCTGCTTCGTCTGGCAAAAGTTACGGGAGCAAGCGGATGGTTTATGGCTAGCGACTACTATCTTGCAAGGCTTAATCAAGACCCTACCGATGTACGCTTCGGGATGATGGAGAGAGATGAAACCTCAACAACTAGATTAGGCTCGTGCCTTAAATATGTTGGAGGCCCTGCAATGTTGGGAGATAAAGGCGTAGCCTCCTCAACCAATGTTAAGGTTATCCGTCTGTCTGAGATATACCTTCTTGCCGCAGAGGCAGCTCTTAACCTTCCTACACCGGATAAGACAAAAGCTTCTAATTACCTTAATGCAATTCGCAAAAGGGCTCCGGCTCTGGCGCTCTCAACTTCGGTAAATGTTACTATGTCTATGATTGAAGATGAGAGAAGTAAAGAGCTGTTCGCAGAGGGTCACAGATATTTTGATATGATTCGCTGGAATAAGAACATTGAGTTTAACGATGACTTTATCTATCCTGCAGTTATTATATCTCACAGAGAGAAAATTATAAACAGAACTTTCTACAAGACAATTCTGCCAATTCCTCAAAATGAGATTGATGCAAATCCAAAAATTGCAGAACAGCAAAACCCGGGTTATGTAAACTAACAGTTATGTGACTAGTTAATGAAGAGGCTGCCATTTTTGGCAGCCTCTTTTTTAAATGTGAAAATACTACACAAATAGGTCAATTTTTGAATGATTGATTTTGCTGGTTGTCTCCTTTATACCGGATATATTTCTGACCAGCATCTTCTCTATGAAATTCATTTTGTCAAAAAGGAATTCACCACCAACAACCTCTTTTACATATGCGTGGTTATAAAGAAGTTCCGGGAAGGAATTTTTAAGCTCGCTCTCAAATTCCGGTTCATTCATAGCGCATACATATAGGGCTACCCTTTTTTGAAGCAGATCTACAAGATTTTTTTTACAAAACTCTTTGACGCTGTTCTGGATACTCCCGGCGTGGATAGATCCGCCAATTATGATGTTGTCATAAAGGCTCAGGTCTATAGTTTTGCCCTCTTTTAAATTAAATAGAGTGGTCTCACAGTTTTTGTGTTTCTCTTTAATAAGATTTGCCACCTTCTCCGAAGTTCCGTGCGATGTTGCATAGATAATTGTTGTTCTCATCTTTTGATATTAAATGTTTTTGCAAAGAAACAGAGAGACTCTCAGAGAGAGGTCCCACTTTGCCTTTAACAGGTATCACTTTACCTTTAGATAGTACTCACTGGGTGTTACACCGGTAGTTTTTTTGAATACGCGGTTAAAGGCGGCCTTAGAGTTGAACCCGCAGTCGTAGGCCAAAGATATGATTGTGTAGTTTCTTTTAGATAGATCTTTGCACATATGCTTGAACTCTTCAACTCTGTAATGGGCAATAAAGTCAAAGAAGTTCATATTAAGCCGTATGTTTATTACCCGGGAGAGGTATTCAGATGAGACCTTCATTTGAGAGCTCAGAACACCAAGAGTAATCTCAGGGTTAAGATATGGTTTGCTCTCCTTCATATAAGAGAGCAGCCGGTTTATAAACTCCTCCTCCTGCTTAGCAATCGGCTCCCTGTTTTCGGTAACCTCTAGAGGTTTGTTGATGATATAATCCCTGTTTGTACCGGAGAAAAGATCTCCCTGTCTTAGCCCGAAAAATCCCAAAATAATCACAAAAACAGATGCAATTGCGTATCCTATAGTTTGTAATGAGTTGTATGAAAAGATATCGACGAATGAGTCAAATAGATAGAGCAAACTAATTACGGAGTAGCAAATCAGTGCCCATATCAGTAAAAACTTAAGCCATCTGAGATCAATTTTCTCTGTTTGGGAAAAATAGCTTTTTATTCTTTTTCTGTGAGCGGAAATAAGTGATAACCCCCATCCGGTGTAACCAATGTTAGAGAGTGCTATCATCGAAGCGATAATGAGAAAGAGCGGCTTTTCGTGAAATGATTCAGATCTGTCGGACGCTATTTTAACAGTGTCATCTGCAGAGTAGCTATTTAAGAAGAGTAAAATGAAAGCAATGAAAAAAGGGGTCAGAAGCAGAAGATGAGCTCTTTTGTATCTGAAAACCGGGGTGATGAGCCTTTTAACATAGAGCCACAATGTGGGGCCAAGAAGAAGAATAAACGGTACAGAGCTATTTATTAAAAAGGGGTAATTATAGCCGGATTCACGGTTAATAATCTCAAGATAGGCAAGTGCAAGACTCAGAGCAGATATCAGAAGATAAACAGAAAGCAGATTATCTGCATCGTTTCTACCCTTCTTAGTGAGTAAAAGAGCAGATAGCATCAGCGACATAAATATCCCATAAATAAGGGTTGTTTCCATCTTCTGTCTATAAGTTGACAAAGTTAATCAAAGTGTGAAATCTTGGTTAATATTTCAGATAGCACCTTTTTGTTTTATATTTGTAGCAAATTTCGAAAAATCATTAATTAATTGTAGCCATAATGGAGTATTTTCATATAAGTTCACACAACAATACCATAGATGAGGTAAGGTTACTGCTTGATCCAAATTGTAAAATTGTTTTGTCTCAGCAGGCCAGGGAGAGAATTTTTAAAAGCAGAGAGTATCTGGACAATCAGATGCTTAAAGCTAAGGAGCCTATTTATGGGATAAATACAGGGTTTGGCTCTCTTTGCAATGTTAAGGTAGATAGTGACCAACTTTCTCAACTACAGGTAAACCTTGTGATGTCTCACGCTTGCGGGTTAGGGGGAGGAGGTTCCCGAGGAAATTGTGAAGCTTATGATGGCACTCAAGATAAAATCCCTCTCATACGGCTACTCCGGAGTTAGAGTTGAGACCGTAGAGAGGTTGGCAGATATGTTTAACAACAGGGTCTATCCTGTGGTTTACAAACAAGGATCTCTTGGTGCATCAGGCGATTTGGCTCCTCTTGCAAATATGTCACTACCTTTAATTGGTCTTGGCGAGGTAAATTACCAGGGGAGAAGATATCCATCTGCAGAGATTAACAATAAGTTCAAATGGGAGCCGCTAAAGCTGGAGTCAAAAGAGGGTCTGGCTCTTTTAAATGGCACCCAGTTTATGCTTGCATACAGTATTTGGTGTATAATTAAAGCAAGAAAACTATCTCAACTTTCGGACATAATTGCCGCTCTCTCTTTGGATGCTTATGACGGAAGGGTTGAACCATTCACAGAGGCGGTCCATCTGGTTCGCCCGCACAAGGGACAACTTGAAACAGCTGCAAAGATGAGAGAACTCCTTAAGGGTAGTGAGCTTATTTCCAGAGATAAGTTGCACGTTCAGGATCCATACTCATTCCGTTGCGTTCCTCAGGTTCACGGAGCTTCAAAGGATGCAATAAATTACGCCCTAAATGCCTTTGTGACGGAACTAAACAGCGCAACAGACAATCCGACTATTCTGCCGGAAGAAGATAAAATTATATCTGCAGGTAATTTTCACGGACAGCCTCTTGCTCTTCCTCTTGACTTTCTGTCAATTGCATTGGCAGAGCTTGGCAGTATATCGGAGAGACGCACCTATCAACTGATATCCGGTAAGAGAGGGTTACCCTCATTTTTGGTTGCACATCCGGGCCTCAATTCCGGATTTATGATTCCTCAGTATGCACAGGCATCTGTAGTGAGCCAAAATAAACAGCTGGCAACACCGGCCTGCGTAGATACTATTGACTCATCTCAGGGTCAGGAAGATCACGTAAGTATGGGAGCAAATGCCGCAACCAAATGCTATCAGGTGGTTGAGAACCTGGAGAAGATTCTTGCAATTGAGCTTATGAATGCAGCACAGGCACTTGAATTTCGCAGGCCTTTAAAGAGCTCTCCAGTTATTGAAGAGTTTGTCTCAAAATATAGAGGAGTTGTCCCGTTTGTAAAGGAGGATGAAGTTATGTATATTCACATTAACAACTCCATTGCTTTTTTAAGAGATGTAGAGATTTAGCGGATTTATGAAGATTATTATAATAAATATCAAAGAGATTGTTCAAACAGAGCAGGTAGAGAGGGTTTCGGTCCGTTCCGGTGCCTCAATGTCCTCTATGAATAACATTCGGGATGGTTATATAATAATAAACGGAGAGCTTATAGAGGAGTTCGGGGAGATGTTGCACCTTACAGAGGAGCAGACTACCGGGGCAAACATTATAGACGCTGCCGGCAGAATGGTCCTTCCGGCATTTTGTGACTCTCATACACATCTGGTTTACGCCGGCAGCCGCGAGATGGAGTATATAGATAAGATTCGCGGATTGTCCTATCAGGAGATTGCAGCCAGAGGGGGAGGGATTCTCAACTCCGCACAACTGCTTCACGCAACAAGTGAAAAGGATCTTTTAAATCAAACAATGGCGAGAGCCTGGGAGATTATTCGTTTCGGAACAGGAGCAGTGGAGATAAAGAGCGGATATGGCCTCACGGTTGAGGATGAGGTGAAGATGCTGCGAGTTGCACGAGAGATTGGATTCTGCACCCCGCTCACGGTTAAAACAACATTTTTGGGAGCTCACGCAGTCCCTCTCAGGTATAGAGACAGGAGAGAAGCATATGTAGATGAGATTATTACAGAGATGATTCCTGCCGTAGCCTCAGAAAATCTTGCAGATTTTATAGATGTCTTTACAGAGGATGGCTTCTTCTCTGTTGCAGATACCGAAAGGATATTTGAAGCCGGAGTAAAATATGGTTTAAGACCAAAAGTGCACGCAAATCAGATGAGCTTTTCGGGAGGTGTGCAGGTTGGAGTGAAGTATAACGCAATCTCTGTAGATCATCTTGAGTTCACAGGCGAGCACGAGTTTGAAGCTCTTAAAGATACCGGCACAATTGCAACAGTTCTGCCCGGATCTACATTCTTTCTGGAGATGGAGTATGCTCCGGTTAGAGATATGATTAACTTTGGACTTCCGGTAGCAATCGCGACAAACTACAATCCGGGCTCATCACCCTCCGGAGATATGAAGTTTATGATGGCACTTGCCGCATTAAAGATGAAGATGACACCTTATGAGGTAATTAACGCCTCAACAATAAACGGAGCTTATGCAATGGGCATAAGCAATACACACGGTACTATTGCAGTAGGAAAAGTGGCCAACCTAATGGTTACAAACCCCATTCCGTCAATTGAATATATCCCTTATGCAATATCCACTCCTCTGGTAGAGAGGATGTTCCTAAAAGGGAAAGAGATAGATGTTCGTTAAATAAGGTAAAATAATTTAAAGCTATGTTCAGATTCACTACACCATTGGGAGATATAGCAATTACATTGCTGGGACACGCCTCGCTGATTATTCAGTGGAATGAAAAATATATATTTGTCGACCCATATAGTAATGTAGCCGACTATTCAAAACAACCTAAGGCAGATCTTATCCTCCTGACTCACCATCACTATGACCATTTGGACGAGGATGCTCTAAAAGAAATCGTTACAGACAAGAGTGTCTTTGTAACCAGCCAGGGGTGTAAGGAGAGCTTACCTCAGGCCAATGTACTAACCCCGGGAGAGAGCTTCACTTATAATGAGTTAAAGATAGAGGCAGTATATGCCTATAATATTATAAATATGAGAGAGGATGGCTCTCCGTATCATCCCAGAGGAGAGGGTAACGGATATATCCTAAATTTTGGTGAGTACAGAGTCTATATTGCAGGCGACTCGGAGATAACTCCCGAGATGAGAGAGATTAAAAATATTGATATTGCCTTTCTTCCAAAGAACCTCCCCTACACAATGAGTGACCAGATGTTCATTGAGGCAGCCTGGGCATTAAAACCAAAGAATCTCTTTGCATATCACTTCTTTAACCTTGAACTTGAATATTTAAAGAGCAAGATGCCACAGGGAGTTGTGCTGCGAAATAGTTAGGGTAGTCAACTAATATTTTAAAATAACAGAAGTAACCGTAGTTAAGTTATGATCAAAAAAATTATTGAGTGCGTTCCCAATTTTAGCGAAGGACGCAATATGCAGGTTATAAAAGAGATAACCGATCAGATTGAGAAAGTGGAGGGGGTTAACCTTTTGAATGTAGATCCCGGTGCTGCAACCAACAGGACAGTGGTGACATTTGTGGGAGAGCCAAAGCAGGTTGTTGAGGCAGCTTTTCTGGCGATAAAGAGGGCAGCAGAGGTTATAGATATGAAGCACCATACTGGAGAGCACCCACGAATGGGGGCAACAGATGTTTGTCCGTTGATTCCAATATCGGGTGTTACAATGGAGGAGTGTGCAGATTATGCAAGAGCACTGGCAAAAAGAGTGGGGGAGGAGTTATCTATTCCGGTTTACTGTTATGAGAATGCTGCTTTTGAGCCTAAAAGAAAGAACCTGGCAAATTGTCGCTCCGGTGAATACGAAGGGTTGCCAAAGAAGTTTACCGACCCAGGGTGGAGGCCGGATTTTGGCCCGGCAAGCTTTACAGAGAGCGTGGCCCACACAGGTGCCACAGCAATAGGGGCGCGTGATTTTTTAATAGCAATTAACTTCAACCTCAATACTACATCTACCCGCAGAGCCAATGCCATTGCATACGATGTTAGGGAGAAGGGGCGCAAGAAAAGAGAGGGGAATCCGTTTACGGGAAAAGTTGTAAAGGATGAGAAGGGAGATGAAGTTTGGTTGCCGGGTACTTTAAAAGGGTGTAAAGCAATAGGATGGTTTATTGAGGAGTATGGTATTGCACAGGTTTCAATGAATGTGACAGATCTCTCTGCTACTCCTGTGCACATTGCTTTTGACGAGGTGGTTGCCAAAGCATCTGCCAGAGGAATAAGGGTTACCGGAAGCGAGATTGTGGGGCTTATACCTAAAAGGGTTCTTATAGATGCGGGTAAATTCTATCTGGCAAAGCAGAGCAGATCTGCAGGGGTGTCAGAGGAGGAGATAATTAAGATTGCCGTTAAATCTATGGGACTTGACGATCTTAAACCATTTGATCCGCAGGAGAAGGTTATTGAATACCTGATAGAAAACAGAGCAGAGAAGAGACTTATAGATTTAACCTGCAGAGGATTTGCGATGGAGACTGCGCGTGAATCACCTGCTCCGGGAGGTGGTTCGGTATCTGCCCTGATGGGTTCCCTGGGTGCAGCTCTTGGTACAATGGTTGCCAACCTCTCTTCTCACAAAGCGGGCTGGGATGAGAGATGGGAATACTTCTCAGAGTGGGCAGAAAAGGGGCAGCAGATTATCTCGGAGATGCTTATTCTAGTTGATGAAGATACCAATGCATTCAAAAAAATTATGGAGGCGTTTGGGCTTCCCAAGGGAAGCGATACCGAAAAGGAGGCCAGAAGCAGAGCTATTCAGGAGGCCACTCTTTACGCTACAGCAATTCCTTTTAAAACAATGGAGGTTGCATACAGAGCATTTGACCTGGTTGAGGCTATGGTTAAAGAGGGAAACCAAAACTCTGTTTCAGATGCAGGGGTGGGAGCACTCGCGCTGAGGTCGGCCATTTTTGGAGCATATATGAATGTAAGGATTAACTCAAAAGATCTTAAAGATAGAGTTGTTGCAGATGCAATGGTAGAGGAGGCACAACTAATTTTTGACAAAGCTATGTTGCGCGAAAAGCAGATTACCGATGCAGTTTTAAAAACACTTGAATAGTTGCAGATTGCTTTTATATACTGTCGCTACTTATGCAGTGGGAAGCTCACCGGCAGCAACGCAGTTTTTTCAAACGCTTTTTTCTTTGTGTTTTTCGGGGCTTCCGGAACGCCTCCCTACGGTCGTTGAACGGTCCTCAGCCTTTTTCCGAAAAACCCTTCAGAAAACAAGCTAAAAAACAGATGTTGCTGCCGGTGAGTTTTCTCCACTGCATAAAAAAAGAGGATGACCAAAAAGTCATCCTCTTTTTTAGTGTTACTGAGAGATTACTCAGCCGCAGAGGTTAACCTCTTGTATGAGTTATATCTCCATTTTGCGAACTCCTCTGTTAGTTTGAAGAGCTCTTCGGCCTCGTTAGGGAATGTTTTAACAAGTGAAGTGTACCTCACCTCTCCCTTTAGGAACTCCTGGAACTTAGTCCAGTCAGGCTCTTTGCTATCCAGAGTGAATGGATTCTTACCCTCTGCCTCAAGTACGGGGTTGTAACGGTAGAGTTGCCAGTAACCACATTCAACTGCCAGTTTCTCCTCTCTCTGGGTTGCTCCCATACCGTTCTTAAGCCCGTGGCTGATACAAGGTGCATAAGCGATAATCAAAGATGGGCCGTCATACTCCTCGGCCTCTTTGAGCACTTTGAAGAGTTGGTTCTGGTTTGCTCCCATTGCCACCTGTGCAACATAAACATAACCATAGCTCATTGCCATCATACCAAGATCTTTCTTGCGGATCTTCTTACCGGATGTTGCAAATTTCGCAACGGCACCAACCGGGGTAGATTTAGATGATTGACCTCCTGTGTTAGAGTATACCTCTGTGTCAAGTACAAGAACATTAACATTGCTTCCCGATGCCAGTACGTGGTCAAGACCTCCGTATCCAATATCATAAGCCCATCCGTCTCCTCCAATTATCCACTGTGAACGCTTAACGAAGTAATCTTTAAGAACTGTAAGCTCTTTGCATATCTCACATTTGCAAGCAGAGATAAGCGGAATCAATTTATCTGCAATCTCTTTTGTTGCGATAGTATCTTCGCGTTTAGAGAGCCACTCTCCAAAGAGAACCTTCATCTCGGCAGTGCAGGTGTTGCACTCAAGGCCATCTGCCATCAATTTGGCAACCCTGTCGCGAACCCTCTCAGATCCCAGGTGCATACCCAGACCATATTCGGCGTTATCTTCGAACAGTGAGTTAGCCCAAGATGGACCTTTTCCGTCTTTGTTGGTTGTGTATGGAGAAGATGGGAATGAACCTCCGAAAATGGAAGAGCAACCTGTAGCGTTTGCAATCATCATTCTGTCTCCGTAGAGCTGAGTTACAGCTTTAATGTAAGGAGTTTCACCGCAACCTGCGCAAGCTCCCGAGAACTCAAACAGTGGCTGGGCAAACTGAAGATTCTTCACATTTTGACTCTTTGGCTGGATGGTGTCTTTGTACCCAACAACAGAGTGCAGATGGTCGAAGTTGGCCTGCTCGTGAACCTGAGTTTCGAATGGTTTCATAACAAGAGCCTTGGTTTTGGCAGGACATACATCTGCACAGTTACCGCAACCTGTACAATCCATAGGTGTTACCTGAATTGTAAAGCTGTACTCTTTGAATGGTCCGTTACCCTTTATCTTCTTAACTCCCTCGGGAGCTTTCTGCTGCTCATCTTCGTTCATAAGGAAAGGTCTGATGGCTGCGTGAGGGCAAACATAGGCGCACTGGTTACACTGAATACAGTTTTCTGACTGCCACTCAGGGATATGTACAGCAATACCGCGTTTTTCGTAAGCAGATGTTCCTGAAGGAATTGTGCCGTCTTCCAGGTGAAGGAATGCACTTACAGGAAGGTCATTGCCACTTTGGGAGTTCACAACATCGGCAACATTTCTTACCCAGTCCGGTGCAAGTCTGTCAAAAGTGTCCGGACGGAACTTGCCGGTTAGGTTTTTCCATTCGCAAGGGATCTCTACCTTTTCGCACTCTGCCCCTCTGTCTATAGCGTCATAGTTCATCTTTAGAACTTTGTCGCCCTGTTTTCCGTATGATTTTTTAGCAGCATCTTTCATCTCTTTAACTGCCTGCTCATAAGGAATAATATCTGCAATCTTAAAGAAGGCACTCTGGAGAATTGTGTTGGTTCTGTTTCCAAGCCCAATCTCCTCTGCAATCATTGTAGCGTTAATGATATAGAGGTTAAGTTGTTTTTTGGCAATTGTAGCCTTAACAAAATCCGGAAGTTTCTCAATAGTCTCCTCTTTGTTCCAAAGGGTGTTAAGAAGAAGTGTTCCACCCTTCTTAATTCCTTTAAGAACATTGTATTTAGTAAGATAAGTTGTTACGTGACAAGCAACGAAATCCGGGTTAGAGACAAGATATGGAGAGGTGATAGGGGTATCTCCGAATCTTAGGTGTGAGCAGGTGTATCCGCCGGACTTCTTGGAGTCGTAGTCGAAGTAAGCCTGAACATACTTAGGTGTTGTCTCACCGAGAATTTTGATTGTATTTTTATTTGCACCAACAGTACCATCTGAACCGAGTCCGTAGAATTTACACTCAACTACACCCTTCTTAGATACATTGATCTCCTCTTTAATAGGGAGTGACTTAAATGTAACATCATCAACGATACCAATGGTGAAGCCGTTCTTTGGCTCTTTCATATTTAGGTTTTCGTAAACCGAGAAGATCTGGGCAGGGGTTGTGTCTTTAGATGAGAGACCGTAACGGCCGCCAACGATTAGAGGGAGTTTCCCGCTTCTGTCTGCAATTGCAGATTTTACATCTAAATAAAGAGGTTCACCAACTGCACCCGGCTCTTTAGTTCTGTCCAGGACAGCAATTCTCTTGACGCTCTTAGGAAGTACGCGGAAGAAGTATTTTGCCGAGAATGGTCTGTATAGACGAACGGTAAGAACACCGACTTTTTCACCTTTTGCAACCAATACATCTACAACCTCTCTGATAGTTTCGCAAACAGAACCCATTGCAATAACAATATTCTCAGCTTCAGGATCTCCGTGATAGTCAAAAGGAAGATAGTGACGCCCTGTAGCTTCACTTATCTCGCCCATATAACGCGCTACGATATCCGGAACAGCGTCATAGTATGGGTTACAAGCCTCTCTGGCCTGAAAGAATACATCCGGATTCTGGGCAGTACCTCTTGTAACAGGTTTATTTGGGTTGAGAGCTCTTGTGCGGAACGCGGTTAGTGATTTCTCACTGATCATTTTTTTCAATTCATCCTGGTCAAGATCTTCAATTTTCTGAATCTCGTGTGATGTCCTGAATCCGTCAAAGAAATGAAGGAAAGGAACTCTGGACTTTAATGTGGAGAGATGTGCAACAGCTCCCATATCTAAAGCCTCCTGAACTCCGCTTGAAGCGAGCAGTGCAAAACCTGTTTGTCTTGCAGACATAACATCGGAATGGTCTCCGAAGATTGAAAGTGCCTGAGCAGCAAGAGTTCTGGCAGAAACGTGAAAAACTGTAGGAAGTAATTCGCCGGCAATCTTGTACATATTAGGAATCATCAGGAGAAGTCCCTGAGAAGCAGTAAAAGTAGTAGTCAGGACACCAGCCTGAAGTGCCCCGTGAAGCGTACCTGCAGCACCCCCCTCGCTCTGCATCTCCACAACCTTAACGGCCTCTCCGAAGAGATTCTTTTTCCCATAAGCAGACCATTCATCCACATACTCTGCCATCGTAGATGAGGGAGTGATAGGATATATGGCTGCCATCTCGCTAAACATGTATGCAACATGCGCTGCGGCGTAATTACCATCACAGGTAATAAATTTTTTTTCTTTTGCCATAGCTTTTTTGTTAGAAATTAGTACTTTTTATATTTATTAATCTTATATTTAATTATTTATCTCTATATTTGGAGAGTGATATATGACTTTTAGATGTGCAATAAAAAAATAACACCCCGCGCTCTTTTGATAATTGCGGAGATGTCATCTGATATCTTACCTGCTTTTTTGTTCAACCAAACATTCTCGCCGGGGCTCTTGAGGAGCCCGACGAGCTCTGTCTCTGTATCGAACTCTTTTGCTATTTGATAGTAATTTGGCATATTATATACTACCCGTCAAAAATACGATATTTTTTTAAAACTTAAAAGGATTTTCACTATTTTTATGCACCAGTAAACCTAAATAAATATACTATGAAAAGATGTTTTTTAATAGCAATTGCACTGATAGTTTCATTAACATCTCAGGCACAAAGCGGTACGATCAAAGTGTTAAACGGGAAGGTAGTTGAGGGTGATTTTTTCAAAGAGAAGCTTTATGTCTTTGATAAATATATAAACGGAAGAATAAGATTATCAGACGGAACGGTTTACGTGGGAGATCTTAACATCAATACTCTGGGCCAGACAGTAAGGGTCATTACAGACACCGGAGACACTATTGCTATTAAAACAGAGAAGCTGGTAGAGGCAGTAAGTGCAGGGAACACTCTTTTTCTGAAACTTAATAACACCTATGTACAGGTACTAAATACATCTGGTGACACCTATTTGGGAATATCAAGGGTTCTTAAGCTTGGTCAGGAGAAGATTGAGGGGGCATACGGCGGAACCAATGAGGTCTCCTCTATTGCCAAGTACTCCTCCGTGGAGGTGGAGAACAGACTGGAGAAAATTGTGGGCAGCAGCAATATCCGCTATGACTATTACGAAAATATACACCTGATTAAGGGTGGCAAGATACTTCCTGCAACTAAAAAGAATTTTGAGAAACTATTCTCAGATCAAAAGAAGATGATTGAAAGTTATATTGTCGAGAACAATATAAAATTCAATCATAATGAGAGTGTAATACAACTGTTCAACTATCTGGCAAACAGTAAGTAATTCTATTTATAAAGAGTTTCTGCAATTGCAGAGTGCTACTGATGACCAGATACCACGCTTTCGGGGGCAATCTTCTTGATTAAGCCCTGAAGAACATTTCCGGGACCCAGTTCCACAAACTCTCTCGCTCCGTCACTCCACATATTCTCCACAATTTGCCTCCACCTTACGGGTGCCGTGAGTTGGGTAATGAGATTCTCTTTAATTTTCTTTGGGTCGCTGTTTGGCAGAGCATCTACATTTTGGTAAACAGGGCATACAGGTGCTTTGATATCTGTTGCCTCAATGGCAGAGGCCAGCTCCTTTCTTGCAGGTTCCATAAGCGGTGAGTGAAATGCGCCTCCTACTGCCAGAACCAGAGCTCTCTTTGCCCCTGCGGCTTTTAGTTGCTCACACGCCAGATTAACAGCCTCCACGCTCCCGGAGATCACGATTTGCCCATTACTGTTAAAGTTAGCCGGTACCACTACTCCCTCAATTTTTGCGCAGATTTCCTCTACGATTTTGTCGTCCGATCCAAGAATTGCGGCCATAGTGGATGGCTCCAGTTTGCAAGCCTTTTGCATTGCCTGAGCCCTTGCCGAAACGAGTCTCAATCCATCTTCAAAGTTCATTGCTCCTGCTGCTACCAGTGCACTGAACTCACCCAAAGAGTGTCCCGCCACCATATCGGGATTAAAGTTCTCAATACACTTTGAGAGTATTACAGAGTGAATAAATATGGCAGGTTGTGTAACATTTGTCTGTTTAAGCTCTTCGTCGCCTCCTTCAAACATTATGTCTGTAATACGGAAACCAAGAATCTCATTTGCTTTCTCAAACATCTCTTTTGCAAGCGGATGGCTATTGTAGAGATCTTTGCCCATCCCGCTAAACTGTGCTCCCTGTCCGGGGAATACAAATGCTTTCATATTTTAAATTATTGATTACCGGGCAAAGTTACATTTTTTAGTGAAAATTAAAATAGCTATATTTGCCGCCCAGTGACGGCCCCGTAGTTCAGCTGAATAGAACGTCAGATTCCGGTTCTGAAGGTCGGGGGTTTGAATCCCTTCGGGGTCACTAATTTTAGTTCTTGCTAACAAAAGGCACTCTCTGATTTTGAAAATCCTCCCCACCTTACGGCGGGTCCCCTCCCTCTTCGGGAGCCAATGTTTTCTAAATCAGAGAGTTCCTTTTCCTCTTTTTGCCTTGTGACCCAGAAGGGTTTATTTTCGGGTGAAGCGAATTTCTCGGGTTGGTGTGTTGTTGTGCATACCATCCCAGGAGAGGATGAATTTTACCTGTTTACCTCTCTCCAGTGTTGAGAGGATTGGGGAGATGTCAAATGATACTCGTCCGAAGGTGCGATAGATTTGGGCGTCACCTTTTGCATTATGTCGGAACTTTAGGTAAATTTTGTCGGAAGTGCTATTTTGCTCATCTACCACAAGGTTAACCATATGAGTGATGTTTGGAAGGTTACGGAAGATGTTAAAATTGATATTGAAGTACTTGGAGCTAATCCAGGCATCAACTACTTCCGATCTGTCGTTGCCGATACTGTCTTGTTGAGCAGGGGTATTAACATCTGTGGAATAGAGTGCGGGTTTGGAGAGTACGCTGAACAGATCATTAAGTACAATAGGGTACTTAGATGTTGAGTCATTGAGTTGGATCCTGCCTCCTGTGATTTTGTAATCTGCAATAACCCTTTGTCCCACTTTTACCGATGCGTAAGGTATTCTATTCTCAACTATCTCAAGAATTGCTCCGTTGTCCAGGCGGATAGAGTATCCGGGTGATCCATCTGCAATTTCGCCATAGCTAATAAGGAAATTTCCTCTGTTATGGTCATCTTTTTCACATCCGGCGGCGAATGGTAAAACCAATAGAATAGCCGCGGCAAGTCTAATAAATGTTCTTTTCATATTCTATCAGATTAAAGTTACTTCTAGATATGAGATGCAAAAAAGATTCCAAATGTTGCATAAATAGAGATGTCGCAACAAATCAGCAAAAGTATTTTTGGATCTGAAAGTTAGTCTACAAAAGCAATAATCTCACCTTTTTCGACTGTATCTCCCTGTTTTGCAAAGATCTGAACAATTTTACCTGTTTTTGGAGATTTTAAGAGCTCGAGGCCGTAAAATGTCTGAACAAAACATATCGCTTTATCTTCTTGTACAGAGTCTCCAATAATTGGCGCAGATGATTTGTCTGTTAAATCATACTGCCATAGAAGCTGACCTTTAACAGTTGCTTGAACCGGTTTGGCTTGAGGGTATTTTTCAAGAATTTTCTCTACATCGAATTTAGGAACCTCAAGTACCGGACGCTTGATTATTATTGGTGCTCCGGCCTTCTCTTTTGCCGCCTCCAACTCCTGCTCGAAACGCTGTTTTGCAACTCCGCTCTTATAATCGCGGTATTGTCTCTCGTGCATTGCAAACTCAAACAGCTCCTCATCGTCCTCTCCCTGTTCCCAGTTGTTTTCAACCATCTCTGCTCTGAATTTTTCCAGTTCATTTGGAAATGCATCCTGAGGTGTACCTGTATAGAACTCTAAACCTTTATCCTTTGCAATCTGAATCAATTCCGGGTCAAGTTCTCCGGGCAGTTTACCAGTCTTACCAAGAATCATATTCCAGGTGTCCTTGTCAATTGTAGACCATCTAGGCTCACCCTTAAGGGTGTGCATCAGGTTCATAAGGGCGATGTTCTTCACATACTGGCTGAAAGGCGTTACCAAAGGAGGATATCCCATCTTTGGCCACACATACTCTACCTCGTGGAAGAGCATAACTACCAGTTCGTTAAGCTGAAGTTGCCTCTTTCCCTGATTCTTAAGAGATGAATTTATAGCTCCGTGGAATCCTTTGAGATCTGCCATCATAGAGCCCATCATTCCACCCGGAAGACCACAGCCAACTAAAAGTGAGGTCATCTGCTTATTACCCGGGTCAATAAAATATCCCAGGTAGTCATCCATAAAGCTCTGGGTTAGTCTTCTCGCCTCCATATATGCCTCCATATTGATCTCCTTAACCAGGAAACCGGCATCCTTCATCATCGCCTGGATTGTGATAACATCCGGGTGAACCATTCCCCAGGAGAGTGGTTCCATCGCTACATCAAGATAATCTGCACCTGCACGGGCAACCTCAAGCATAGAGGCGACCGAAAATCCTGGTCCGCTATGTCCGTGATATTGAACAACTATGTGCGGATATTTATCTTTAATGGATTTTGTAAGCCGTCCCAGAAATGCAGGGCGTCCCACTCCTGCCATATCTTTTAGGCAGATCTCATCACAACCGAACTCTACAACTTTATCTACCAAACCCATATAATACTCAACCGTGTGAACAGGGGAGTAAGTAATACTGAGAGCCACCTGAGAAATCATTCCACCTGCCTTGGCATACTTTACAGAACCTTCGAGGTTTCTGGAGTCGTTGAGTCCGCAAAAAGATCTGGATATATTTGTTCCCTGTTTTGCCTTTACCTTGTACATCAGCTCGCGTACATCTGCAGGAACAGGGTTCATTCTCAATCCATTGAGCCCTCTTTCAAGCATATGGGTCTGTATGCCCGCTTTATTGAAAGGGGCAGTCCACTCACGAACCGCCTTGTTTGGATTCTCTCCAAAAAGCAGGTTGACCTGTTCGAATGCACCTCCGTTTGTCTCAACACGGTCAAAACACCCCATCTCAATAATAACAGGAGCAATCTCTTTGAGCTGATGAACCATTGGAACATACTTTCCCGATGATTGCCACATATCTCTGTAAACCAGAGAGAATTTAATTTCGCGAGCCATAATTCTATTTGTTTTATTAACTAAATCAAGGTTGCTAACAAGCGGCAAAAATATATATTTAGATTGGAATAATTGCTATCAATATGGGGTTGCTTACACTCAATTTTAAATATTTATCTCCTGGTCAGATTTTTTATTATTTTTTTTAAAAATTTATTAGTACTTTTGCAGCCCGATAATTCGGGAACACGGTGGTCGTAGCTCAGTCGGTTAGAGCGCTAGTTTGTGGCACTAGAGGTCGTGGGTTCGAACCCCATCTTCCACCCAAAGAAAAAAGCCCGGCATAAAATGCCGGGTTTATTTTTTGCTGTTACCGCCAAGCTCGCTTGAGCGTTAACGAGCAATAATAAAACCAACTTGAAAAGTTGGCTTTTTTCTTTGTAGGCCCCCTCGCAGGGCTCGCCGAGCGGAGCGAGGCAACATTCCCCTGCGGGAAGATGCGGCAAATTTATTTGCCTGCAACAGGCGAGTAATAAAAAGGGCACCGCCCTTCTTGTTTTTTCTTTGTAGGCCCCCCCGCAGGGCTCGCCGAACGCAGTGAGGCAACATTCCCCTGCGGGAAGCAAGTCCTGACTAATGTTCCCCACGTGCTTAAACGCCACATTTTCAACCTCTCGGTTTATTTTGCAAAGCACAGATAATCAAATGCATTTTTTTAAAATATCACTAAAAACGCAAAGCCTCCCTTGCTAAAGCGCATTAATAGAGCGAATTGCAAAATAAACCGAGAGGTGTGAAACTTCCGCGCAGCGGTAGACACACCTGCGTAGCAGACCGCATCCATTGGAGTATTTTGTAATTAATTGTAATTCAAAGATATAATCCCAATGACTTTGCATTTAGGATGGAGTTGACAAAAAGTATATATCACAATATAGGTATAATGCAAAAAACTCCCGAGGATCAAAAAGTTATGTGTGGAACTTTAGCAAATCCACTCATACACCATTAGGTCTGCTACGCAGGATTTTTTACTGCTTCGCAGGAGCTAGTACACAACCCTTGCCAAG
>Ga0351970_1072_pt1 | contig 23071 bp, 23 predicted proteins | sample BONcelFGM3001C10_FD_206752 | JGI IMG/M metagenome (GOLD analysis project Ga0351970, IMG submission 206752) | Enriched cells from coal bed in the Powder River Basin, Montana, United States - BONCAT cells FGM rep2 HSBNCT.FGM.300.1.C10 ...
TCCCATTTCGGGCGGACGCCGCCCTGCGCCGAGGCTATTATCAAAAAAGGCATCCGCGAGGTCGTCATCGCGATGGCCGACCCAAACCCAAAGGTATCCGGACGCGGGATCATGATGCTCCGGCAGGCAGGGATCAGCGTTGTCGCAGGCGTGCTTGAAGCACAGGCAAAAAAGCTCAATGAGATTTTTATCAAATACATCACGGAAAAAAGCCCGTATGTGATCATGAAAGCAGCGATGACGCTTGACGGCAAGATCGCCTCGTTTTCCGGCGACTCAAAATGGATCTCGTGTGAAGCCTCAAGGCAAAGCGTACACCGGCTGCGCCAGCGCGCCGCTGCCATCATGGCGGGCAGCAAAACGATATGCACAGATGACCCCGCGCTGACCGTAAGGCTCGCTTCAGGGCAAGGCAGAGATCCCGTGCGCATCATCATAGACAGCCGCGGCATCGTGCCGGTCGGCTGCAGGGCGATCGCAGGCGGCTCAAGTGCCAAAGTAATATTGGCAACGACTGAGCGCATCGATCCGAAAAAGGAAGAAGCTTTCTTAAAAAAAGGGGTCCAGATCATCAAAACACAAACCCCGGATGGTCATGTTGATCTGCGTGCGCTCATGGAGGCCTTGCATACATTAGAGATCGACAGCGTATTGCTTGAAGGGGGCGGAGGGCTCTGTGCAGCCGCGCTTGAGGCGGGCATCGTTGATAAAATCATGCTTTTTATAGCGCCCAAGATCATCGGCGGCAAAGATGCGCCGACACCCGTTGAAGGCGAAGGGATCGCCTTGATGCGCGATGCCATCAGTCTTTCCGGTATGCAGTTTTGTGCATCGGGGGAGGATATTCTGATCGAGGCGTATCTGAAAGGAGGCCTATGTTTACTGGAATCACAGAAGAAAAGGGAATCATAAGGCAAATCGCACTGGGCAGCACTTTTTTTCGTTTGAAGATCGGCTGCCGCCGCGTCCTTGAAGATGCACATAAGGGCGATAGCATCGCGGTGAACGGGATCTGCCTTACCATGACAGAAAAAACAAGCGACGGATTTTCAGCCGATGTGATGCCTGAAACCATGCGGCGCACTGCGCTGCATCAGCTTCGCGTCTCTGATCCGGTCAACTTGGAGCGTGCACTGCGTTTGAGCGACCGACTCGGCGGGCATCTGGTCAGCGGCCATATCGACGGTGTCGGCACGATCGCTGCGCGCACTGAAGAAAGCAACGCCATTTGGCTGACTTTGCAGGCAGACGGCAGCATACTCAAATACATCATCGAAAAAGGATCAGTCACGCTTGACGGCGTCAGCCTGACGGTTGCCCGGGCCGACAGCCAGTCTTTCGCGGTCTCTCTGATCCCGCACACCGCAAAAACCACAACGCTCGGCATCAGAAAGGCCGGTGACCTTGTCAATATCGAAACCGATATGATCGGCAAATACATTGAAAAGCTGATGTCCTTTGAGCACAGTGAAAATACAAGCAAAAGCCGCGTGACGGAAGACTTTCTCAAAGACAACGGCTTTCTATAAAAGGCGCAAAAAGGAGACCCCTATGTTCAACACGATCGAAGAAGCGATTCATGATATCAGGAACGGAAAAATGGTCATCGTCGTGGATGACGAGGACAGGGAAAACGAGGGCGACCTTGTCATGGCCGCTGAAAAGGCAACGCCCGAAGCCATCAACTTCATGGCCACATACGCAAAGGGTATGGTCTGTGTGCCGCTGACGCAAACCAGGGCGCAGGAACTTAATTTGCAGCTGATGGTGCAGCGCAATACGGAAAGTATGTGCACAGCTTTCACCGTCACGGTCGACCATAAAAGCACAAAAACCGGCATATCCGCGTTTGAGCGGGCAAAAACCATACGCGCGCTTGTCGATCCAAACGCACACGGCGAAGATTTTTCAAAGCCTGGCCACATTTTTCCGCTGATCGCAAGAAACGGCGGCGTGCTCCAAAGGCTTGGACATACCGAAGCGGCGGTCGATCTGGCTCGGCTTGCCGGGCTGTACCCTGCCGGTGTCATCTGCGAAATCATGAATGCCGACGGCACAATGGCAAGAGTTCCCGAGCTTGCAAAGATCGGAGAAAAACATGGTATCAAGATGGTCACCGTTGCCGATCTGATACAATACAGAAGAAGAAATGAAAAGCTGGTCACAGCGTCTGCACGGGCAAAACTGCCTACGCAGTTCGGGGAATTCGATCTTATCGCCTATGAGAATACCGTCACTGGCGAACACCATGTGGCGCTTGTGATAGGAAAAATAGAGGCTGATGAACCTGTCCTTGTGCGTGTGCATTCTGAGTGTTTGACGGGGGATGCTTTTCATTCGCTGCGCTGCGACTGCGGCCAGCAGCTGTCGGCGGCTATGCGCGAGATCGGCTGCGCAGGAAAAGGCATTTTATTGTACATGCGGCAGGAAGGCCGGGGGATCGGCCTGGTCAATAAAATAAGGGCATATGAACTGCAGGACCAGGGCAAAGACACCGTTGAAGCCAATGAACTTTTGGGCTTTGCTCCGGATTTAAGAGAATACGGCATCGGGGCGCAGATCCTAAGCGATTTGGGTGTTAAAAAGATGCGTCTGCTGACCAACAATCCACATAAGATCATCGGGCTTGGAAGCTATGGCCTCGAAGTGGTCGAAAGAGTGCCCATCGAGATAGAAACAAACAAAGAAAACGACTTTTACATCTGCACAAAAAAAGAAAAAATGGGGCATCTTTTTTCCGGCAAAACGGATGACAAACAAAAAGAAAAATAACCAAAAAAGGAGAATAATAAAATGACGGTCAACACAATACAAGGGGATCTTGTCTCCAAGGGTTTGAAAATCGGGATCATCGCAGGCCGCTTTAATGAGTTTATCTCCGGTAAGCTTGTGAGCGGCGCGATCGACGGACTTATAAGGCACGGCGCGGATGCGCAGCAGATCAGTCTCGTGTGGGTACCGGGCGCTTATGAAATACCGCTCACTGCGCAGAAGATGGCGACATCCGGAAAATACGATGCGCTGATATGCGTAGGCGCCGTGATCAGAGGCTCAACGCCGCATTTTGACTATGTCGCAAGCGAGATGAGCAAGGGGATCGCGCAGGTCTCGCTGCAAACGGGCATCCCCGTTGTTTACGGTGTGCTGACGACCGACAATATTGAGCAGGCCATAGAGAGGGCGGGCACCAAAGCGGGCAACAAAGGCTTCGACGCAGCTTTGACCGCCATCGAAATGTGCAATCTGCTCCGCCAGCTATAAAAAGCCGGACGTTTTCAGATATAGCTTTGGTACAGAGACTGAAAAATATACAAACGCTTTTTTTAGACTATGACGGCTGTATCCACGAAAGCCTTATTATTTATGCGCCCGCTTTTCGCAAGGCGCAGGACTATCTTTGCCGGCAGGGCTTGGCTCAAAAGCGTGACTGGCCGGACTGCGAAATAAGGCCATGGATCGGGCTTGATCCAAAAACGATGTGGCAACAGTTTCGGCCGGATCTGCCAAAACACATAAGGCAAGCCGCTTCCGACGTGATCAGTGCGCATATGGCGGCCACCGCCAAATCCAACGCTCGCCTGTACCCCGGCGCTGCTGATACACTGCAGGTACTCAAAAACCGGGGCTACACGCTCGTGCTTATCAGCCATTGCACACAAGAATACTTAAGTTTGCATGATCAGGTATTTTCACTCAGGCAGTATTTTGAAGCGATGATCAGCTCTGAAACCTTCGGATATGCCGGAAAAGCCGACATACTCGCACAAGTCGCGCAAAAGTTTCCTTCAAATCAGTCAATGATCGGAGACCGCGGGCTTGATATCAAGGCCGGCAGGCAAAACAATATGCTGACTGTCGGTGCGCTTTACGGATACGCGTCTTATGCGTGTGAACTTGAGCGTGCTGATTATCTGATCGACAGTATCAAGCAGCTCAAAAATCTTTTTTGATGCACTTGCTTATCAGAAAAATCCTTTTGCCTTATAAACGATCTCGCCGTCTATCATGGTACACAAACAGTTGGTAAAAGTGTTCATAGGGTTGCCGTCGAACACCGCGATATCCGCATCCTTGCCTGTTTCAATACTGCCCACGCGCGAAGACACCCCGCATATATTTGCTGCATTGATTGTGATCGCTTTTAAGCCTTCTTCAACACCAAGCCCTTCTTTGGCCGCAAGCCCCGCACAAACCGGAAGATACTGGATCAGTGATACCGGATGATCTGTGGTGACGGCCACTTCTATACCGGCTTTATGTAAAAGACCAGCTGTTTTAAAATCCATATACTGTACTTCGATTTTGCTTCTTGATGCAAGGTTCGGCCCAACGATTGCCGGATAACCTGATGCTTTTATCTCCTCGCATATCAGATGCCCTTCGGTACAGTGGTCAAGCGTCATGTCAAGATCAAACAGTTTTGCAATGCGTATTGCGGTTAAGATGTCATCCGCCCTGTGGACATGCGCTTTTAAAGGTATTTTTCTCTTTAATACCGGCAGCCAGCTTTCCATTTTATGATCATATTCAATGTCTTTGTTGTTTTTTTCGGCTTCTTTTTCTCTGATTGCGTACTGTCTCGCTTCGCAAAGCTCTTCACGCAGCATAGCACCTATCGTCATCCTGGTTGACGGCATCATATTGTTTTTTCCATAGTTGTTTTTTGGGTTTTCACCGAAAGCCACTTTCATGGCTGCAGGCTCAAGTACGACCATATCATCAATTTTCCGGCCTTTTGTCTTCATAAAAACAAACTGTCCGCCGACGACATTGGCACTTCCCGGTCCGATCATAGCAGATGTGATCCCGGCTTTGATGGCACTGTGAAAAGCTGCATCCATCGGATTGACGGCATCCACAGCTTTAAGGTGCGGTGTTATGGGTTTGCATGTTTCATTGCAGTCATTGCCTGCATCTCCTGTTTTCTCTTCTGATATGCCCATATGGCAGTGTGCTTCTATAAGCCCGGGCATGACCCAATTGTTTTTTGCATCCAACACGATGCCCTCTGTGTTCTCGTCCGCATCAATTTGCTCAAAAACTCTTTGTATCTTTTTATTTTTGATAAGAATGCAGCCTCTATCAAAATTTCTTTTGGCCATTGTCAAGATCTTTGCGTTTATGATGATGATATTGACTCCTCCTTTAAGCCATTGCTGCGCATTTATTATGAATAGGTTGCCCTTGATTTGCGGACAATAAACGCATCGAAAAACAACAAAGGAGTGTATCATGGATTGTCAGAATAATAACGACTGCAACCAAAATAACAAACAGAACCAAAACCAGGACAACAAACGAAACCAAAACAACCGGCAGAATCAAAACAACCGGCAGAACCAGAAGAACCAAAACAACAGACAGAACAATCAGAACTGCAGATAAAAAAATCTGCCGATCTGACATCTGATGGCGCGCCCCGCTGGCATTTGAAGCGGGGCTTCCTTTATATTCCATTTATTGAAATCAATGATGAATATTTTGATGGAACGGTTTTGCATAACTGCTTTTCCTGAACGCAAAAACAGCTGGCCCACAGTTAAATCTGTGATTGTTACGCAGCATCGTCCATGATAAAATAACTGCATCATGAATGCCAAAAAAGCGCCTTTTACATACCATTTTTTTGCTGCTGCCGCATTGATCCTTCTTTCGTATGTCCTTTTATACAGCCTCACAGAGCAGAGTATTTTCTCACACAGCGTTTATGACTCATACACCCGCCAGGCGCAGGTTTGGTGGCAGGGCAGCGCAGACCTTCCCAAAAACATTCCGTGGCTGGAGCTTGCTGAATATAACGGCCGTATCTTTGTGAGTTTTCCGCCTTTTCCGAGTGTTGTCCAGTTTCTGCTTTACCCGCTTTTTGGTATGCAGATGCCGGACAATCTCATAAACACGCTTTTTGGCTTCGGTTCTTTCGTTCTCGTCTACCTTGTGATGGCACGGTACGGCCATAGCAGCTTGTCCTGCGCGCTGACTGCGCTGCTGCTGACGCTTGGTTCAAACCTGTTTTATCTTTCTGTGACAGGCTGGGTCTGGTTTTCTGCTCAGACTCAAGCGTTCTTCTTTTCAGTTCTGGCAGTATATCTTATTGCCAGCCGCAGCAGAGCAGCGTGGTACTTTTCGTTTTTATCGCTGGGTATCGCTTTCGCCTGCCGCCCTTTTCAGATCGTATATACGCCTTTGCTTGTCTACCTGCTGCATAAAAATCTGGGTGATACCCACCATATCAAAGGTTATCTGCGCTGCATCAAATACACGCTGCCGCTCTTTGCAGCCTTAGCAGCCACAGCGGCGTACAATCATGCGCGGTTTGACAATCTCCTTGAATTCGGGCATCATTATCTTCCGGAGTTTGCGCATGCGCCTCAGTTTTCGCTGCGTTATGTCCCGGGAAATTTTCTTGAGATCTTAAAGCTGCCCGGCATTCATGCCGCAGGCTTCTGGCCTGAGTTCAACGGGACGCTCTTCTTCCTGGTCAATCCTGCCTATGTGCTGATCGGCGTCCGCCTTGTGCAGGGACGTTTTGACCAAAAAAAGGCGCTGTACGCGCTTAGCCTGCTCCTTCATTTTGTACTGATACTCTCACACAAAACGATGGGCGGCTGGCAGTTCGGCAGCCGATACTTAGTCGATATGCTGCCATTTGCGCCCGTTCTTTTTGCAGACGGACCAATGAGCCGGGCGTCTGTGCAGTTTACCGCAGTGCTTGCGGCGCTTGGCATCGCTGTGAACATCTGGGGCGCCATATGGTTCTACTCATCTTTTTAGGAGAACAAAATGTATCTTCAAAGCCTTGTGCTTAAAAACTACCGCAGCTACGAAAGCCTCAATGTTCGCTTTTATGACGGCATCAATATACTGCAGGGCAAAAATGCTGCGGGCAAAACCAATATACTTGAAGCCATGGGTTTCCTGAGCATGGGCAAGTCGTTCCGCACGCAGAAGGACATCGAGTGCATACGTACAAGCTGCGAAACAGCATATATAAAAGGCCTGGTTCAGCGCGCAGAAAGCACGCTATCTCTTGAGGCGCAGCTCAGTGCGCTCGATAAGAAGAGCCTTAAAGTCAGCGGGCAGCCTGTCCGCAAGATGGGTGCACTTTTAGGCAACTTCATTGCCGTTGTTTTCTCGCCTGAAGACTTAAAAGTACTCAAAGAGTCACCTTCCTTAAGACGGCGTTTCATTGATATGGAAATATCCAAGCTGCGCCCCGCGTATTTTTACGAACTGCAGGAATACGGCAAGGCACTTGCGCAGAAAAATGCTCTGCTCAAATCACGTATGCCAGATACCCAATTGAAAAAACTTGTCGGCATATACAACGAACAGCTCTCATCCCACGGTGCGCGCATCATCACAGCACGGCAGGAGTTTTTGCAGCGTGTGGATGAGATAAGCCGCCAGATCCACAATGAGCTTTCCGGCGGTGAAAGGCTCTCTCTGCGCTATAAAAGCAGCGCAGGCGGCGCGCAACTGGCAAGCTCTCTGTTTGAAAAAATGGAAAAAGCATTTGGTTCCGAGATAGAACAGGGCTTTAGCCTCTGAGGCCCCCACAGGGAAGATATTTTGGTCTCTCTTGGAGGAAACGAGATCAAGGCATATTCGTCACAGGGGCAGATACGCACCGCGATGCTTTCTTTAAAGCTGGCCACTTTTGAGATCGCACGGACGGATTTTGATGATGATCCCGTCCTGCTGCTTGACGATGTGTTTTCTGAACTCGATATTCCGCGTCAAAACGCTCTGCTTAAGCGAATACGCGGCGCACAGTGCTTTTTGACCACCGCCATACCGCTTGAGTGCAAAGATGCGCATCTTTTCACGGTAGCGGGCGGGACGGTTACAGCAATGCAGTAACCAAAAATCCCGTGCATATGCCAATAGCGGCGCATAGCGTCTTTTTTTGTTTCCTGTCTGCGCAGTGGTTTGCCGCCGGTATCAGCTCTTTCAAAGAAATAAAAAGCATCGCGCCCCCGGCAAATGCAATACAAAAAGCGATCATTTCCCCGGAAATCTGCCCGACAGCCGTACCCATCAGCGCGCCTGCGGCTGTGGGCAGCCCAGTTAAGACCGCAAGCCCAAGCACGCGTCCCGGCCGGCAGCCCGGAAAGCCGAAGCGGCAGGCAAACGGCAATCCCTTCAGGCACATTATGTGCCAGCATCAGCAGCGACAGCGAGATCGCAAAACCTTTACTGTGCACGAGCGAAGAACCGATGGCGATCCCTTCTGGCAAATTATGCAGTGCGATGCCTGCAAGCACGAGCAGTCCTGTCGAATAAAGTGTCGGGCTTTTTGTGCGTATGACCAGCGGCGAGAGCAATGCAAAAAAAACCGCGCCTGAAACCGCACCGCTGCACATAGTCAAAATACCGCCGAGCACCGCGCTCTCCATAAGCATCTCAAAAACAACCACAGAAACCATCAGTCCGCCCGCAAAGGCAAGAAACACGCGCGGCTCGGTCGACCTTTTTCCAATCAGCATGGCCGCAGCGCCCCCTAAGACCGTCCCTGCAGCACCGACGACTGTGCCAAGACACAAGCTTATAAAATACATCGAAAACTCCGCACTTTGCCCATACGTCATGTATACGCATATTTGAGCCGATTATGCAGGATGAAGCGCAGTTATTACATATTATTACATTTTTATGTGACGGTGCCCCTTTGTGTATCGTGGCGCAGTTTGTCTCTGCGCCGTACAAAAAAGCCCCGGCACAGGGCTGCCGGAGCTTTTGTTCTATCAATGAATGGCTAGTTAAGCCTTCTGAGCTTTTTCAGTCCCCGTTCGGCTCTATAAGACCAAGGTCTCCGTCATGCCGCTGGTAAAGCACATTGATTTCGCCAGTTTTTGCGTTCCGAAAGACAAAAAACTGATGCCCTAAAAGTTCCATCTGCATTTTTGCCTCCTCGATGTCCATCGGCTTGACCACGAAACGCTTGGTGCGGACGATATCTGGAACCCGCTCGTTTGACATGCTGGCCTGATACTCATAATCCTCTTTTGTAAAAGCACCGTCACGCAGGCGTTTTTTAAGCGCAGTGCGGTGTTTGTGGATCTGTTTCTCAAGCTTTTTGAGCACACCGTCAACTGATGCATACATGTCTCCCGTGGCTTCTTCGCCGCGAAGTACGATACCGTCAAACGGAATGGTCACCTCTACGATGTGGCGCGATTTTTGTATTGACATGGTTATCTGCGCCTCGGTACTTTCATCGAAATACCTTTGAAGTTTGGAAACTTTTTTAGTCACCATATCTTTTAAGTAATCCGATACTTCCATGCCTTTTCCTGATATTTTAACGCGCATATTCTGACCCCTCCCTGACTTTTATTTTAAAGCCCTAAAACAAGGCTTTGTTCCTTAATCTTTATTGTACCTCCATTTCATCTTTGATAGACAAAAACTCTATAACAATAGTATTCGCTTGTGTATTGTTTTTTTCCTGCTGCTTTTTACCGATTGTGTTTTTGGAGCAAACAAAAAACCCAGCGTTTTTTTATGCTGAGTTTTCATACCATCAAATACCGTGCACCCGGCCTTCGACACGCTGTTACAAGAGGTTCGGCGGCAGGTTGCTCAGAGCAGACTGATCCGAGGCACACGGCCGTATCCGCTTACTGCTGCTCCCGTCAGGGCCTGACAGGGTTCACGGGCGGCCATTGCACGGGGCCCACTCGTCAACGCCCCTTACCGTCTCCATACCTTACAACAACGCGCCTCGGGCCGGGAATCAAACCCTGCTATAGCGGATTGCAGGTTCAGGGCACCGCTGGCTCCCCGTCTGGCACGGTAAACTTATTTACTTAATTTGTGTAAAGCTTATTTGTAGAAAGTGTGACGCAGTATACACTCGTTGCGCTCAGGCCCCACGCCGATCATTGCAGCGGGCACACCTGTTTCACTTTCGATAAATCTGACATACTCCTGTGCGGCTTTTGGCAGCTCTTCAAATTTTCGCACATGCGAAATATCGCTGCTCCATCCTTCAAACTCTTTATATACCGGTTTTGCCGCTGCAAGGTCATCCAGAGAGGCCGGAAAATCCTTCGTCTTATTTCCCCGGATATCATAGGCTGTGCATACCTTTACGGTATCAAAGCCGCCTAAGGTATCCATCCGCGAAAGCGCGATAGATGTGATGCCGTTGATACGCACCGCAAAATCGACAATCACAAGATCCAGCCAGCCGCAGCGGCGCGGACGCCCCGTTGTCGCGCCAAATTCCTGCCCTTTCTGGCGTATGCGCTCTCCGGTTTCATCATTGAGCTCTGTCACAAAAGGCCCGCTTCCCACTCTCGTGGTGTAAGCTTTCACAACACCCACAACTTCGGTCAACGCAGCAGGCGGCAGCCCTGTGCCTATGCTTACACCTCCAGAAATGGGGTGCGATGACGTCACATAGGGGTATGTCCCAAAATCGATATCCAGCAACATGCCCTGTGCGCCTTCAAAAAGCATTTTTTTGCCCTGCATATAAAAATCGTGGCAAATCCTTACCGTGTCGCAGATATGCGGACGCAAACGTTCTTTGTATGAGAGAAGCAGCTCAAGCATAGGTGCATACTCAAGCGGCTGTTGGCCGTAGACTTTGGTGATGATGTCATTTTTATGTCCAAGCACGTCTTTTAACTTTTGCGCAAAACCGTCGCTGAGCAGATCACACATACGAAGGCCGCTGCGCGCTGCTTTGTCGGTATAGCAAGGACCGATGCCGCGCTTGGTCGTGCCTATCAAGGCATCGCCGGCCACGTCTTCGCTGAGCCCGTCCAAAACCTTGTGATACGGCATCACGATATGCGCCCGGTCTGATATTTTAAGGTTGTTGAGCAGAAAACCTTTTTGCTCAAGCATGTCCATCTCCTCGATCAACGCACCCGGGTCTACAACAACACCGTTTCCGATCACGCACATTTTGCCTTCGTAGAGCGCGCCGGCAGGAATCAGATGCAGCGTATACTTGATATCCTTGACAATGATCGTGTGGCCTGCGTTGTTTCCGCCCTGATAGCGCACCACAACATCTGCGTCGTTCGCAAGATAGTCAACAAACCGCCCCTTGCCTTCGTCTCCCCATTGTGCACCAAAAACAGATATACCAGGCATTTTCCTTCACTCCCGATGGTCAAGATAATAAAAGCGGGGTCCCCCCGCTCAAGTCCTAGGCTATCGTACCAGAAAACAGCCGCATAGTCAACTGCAGGCGGATCAAAGGCTCTTAAAAAAATTGATATATCAATAATTCCCGAACAAGCTCCGGCGGTCGATCTTGTCATGTCTTCCAATATCAGGGAAGGTTTTCAAAAACAGCTCTTTCGATGCGTTGGCGGCTTCTTTAAAGTCCCTGTATTCATTGAAAAACTGCATGGTGCCGCGCGCATAATCATAAAAGAAATAATAAAGATCGAAATCGGATGTCTCTGCCATGGCCGCCTCAAGCGCAGCAGTTCCCGTGACGCATATCGGCCCGGGAGGCAGACCTCTGATTTTATATGTGTTGTATGTGCTTGAGATTTTCGTATCCGCAGTTGTCATAAACGGACGAGAATAGCCCGCAGCGTATTCCAACGTTGAACAGCACCCCAGCCTTGCGTTCTTCCCAAGCCTATTCTGAAGCACAGCGGAAGTTTCTATTTCGAAAGGCGCGCCGATACATTCCCATTCTATGATCGATGCAAGAACAAGCCGCTCAGAAGCCAGAAGTCTGTTCTGCTTAGCGATTTTGCTTTCAAGCGTGTCATAACGCGCCTCAGCATGGGTTATCCAAAGTTCAACATTTTCGTTCAGTGTTTTACCTTCCGTATAATAGCTGCCCGGCACAATTATGCCTTCCATCCGTCGGAACCCTTGTGTTTCGCTGCTGATCAGCTTGCTTTTCGCAGCTTCTAACACCTCTTTGATCTCTGATTCCGTCATGGAAAAGGCCTCGACAAGCTGCGGGATGATATGCAGCTCAAGCGTATCGCCCTCGCGCACAACCACTGCTTCTTGCGCTAAGTCCTCTGTGTGATCTGGTATATCCGGCTGCGTGGTTTTCTTTGGCCCGGGCATCGGTGTGGCGGGCTGCTTGTGTGTGCTTTGGGCCGCGGGAGGCGCAGGCAAGTCTTCTTGTGTCTGCACAGGCGCTGCGCATGCACAGAACAGCAGGCAAGCTGCACACAGAAAAATCTGAAAATAAAACTTCATCCTGTTCCTCCGTTTCATCATTCATGGTGTGAGTCATAGACCTGTTAAAAACTCATCCGCGTTCCTTGATCTTTTGCATTGTCAGTATGATGTATCTATTTCATAGGCTAACTCCGTATCAAAGCGCCCGTTATAAGAACATTGCGTGCCTTTGGCTGCCCGGCTGCTGCTGCCTGCTTATAAAACACAAAAGCTGTACAAAGCTTTTTGTATAGAGTAGAATGGTAGCAACATCCTTTCCGGGGGCATAGCATGTATTATATCATATTCAACCCGACTGCGGGTGCGGGGCGTTCTCATAAGGCCATGCAGATCGTTGCACAGCGTCTCAAAGAAAATAATGCCGACTTTGTGATAGCAGAAACGGAATACAAACATCACGCCGTAGAGCTTGCGCGCGGCGCTGTCGGGCAAGGTTATCGCGGAATCATTTCCGTAGGCGGAGACGGCACGCTGCTCGAGATCGCAGGCCAGCTTGAGGGCACAGTTGAAAAGCTCGGCATCATCCCCGCAGGCACAGGCAATGATTTCCGTCAGGCAATCGGTGTGCCCAAGGATGTCGGCGAGGCGCTTGATATCATACTCAACGGCCACACCAACCGCGTGGATATAGGCTTTCTCGGAGACCAGCCTTTTCTCAATGTGGCCGGTACCGGCTTTGATGTTGAAGTCATCTACAACACGGAAAAAGTCCGCAGATTGTTTACCGGCGGCTTTGCATATTTTCTCGGCATTTTTATGTCCATTTTCGGACATAAAAACATCGATATAGACATAACGGCCAACGGGCAGACATTCAAGCGAAAAGTGCTGCTTATCGCTGTAGCCAACGGGAAGTGTTATGGCGGCGGGCTTCGGGTTGCTCCTGATGCCAGTGTCAGCGACGGCATGTTTAACGTTGTGATACTCAACAGCCTTCCAAAATGGCGTATACTTTTAGAGCTGCCAAAGCTCAAAAAAGGACAGCTTGAGCGCATTGATGTTTCGGAACAGTTCTCCTGCAGCGAGATCATCATTGACTCTTCTTCGCCTAAAAGCTTTAATCTTGACGGCGAGGTATACGGCAAGACGCCGCAGCGCCTTTACGTCAAGCCTTCAGCTTTAAATGTTTTCTGCCCGAAATAGATAAGGCCCTTTATGTCGCGCTGTCTGTAGCAATTCTCTCTTGTATCTTATAAAACATATCAATGAGATGGACATGTTTCGTTCACTTTTTTTTAACCGGTTTTGTGTTATAATGGCTGTAATATTTCTGCATCGAGGTGCTGAGTGAATCTGCTCAAGAACAAAAAGAAAAGAAAACTGCCGAAAAAAAAGATCTTGTTTTTTTCTTTTATTGCTGTTGTTGTTATCGTCCTTATCACAGGCTTTGTGATGCTGCTGACAAGAGGCAGAGAACTCTCTGATACAATGCTTGAACTTCCTGTTTCATTGTCATCATCTTCGGATACAGCAGCAGCAACAACAACCCAAGCGCGCCCCTACTTCGCAGCCGGCCCGTACATTGTATATACGCAAGGTGATCTTTTGACTTGTCTTGATGCAAAATTAAATACTGTCTGGCAGCTGCGCTTATTTTCATCTGGCCTCGAGTATACCTCCGATAACGATATCATTGCGGCAACAGGATACGGTGTGATCCAGGTTATCGACACAAAAGGGCAGCACCTTTTTTCTACGCAGCTTGACGGTGAAATCTCCTCGGCGCGTATCGGCAAGGATAAAGTGGCTGTTTATGTCTATCAAACAGTTGATGAAGCCACAAAGCAATACATCGTGGTCTTTGATCTTAATGGAGAAAGCCTCTACCAGATTGATGTGACTGATCGTTATGTCCTCAGGTATGGTTTTGATGCAGACAGCAGCTTGCTCTATGTGCTGGAGCTCGATGTTTCGGGCAGCACGCCGATATCGCGCATACTGACATATCGCCCGGAAACACAATCTGTGACCGGAAGAATTGAATTAAAAAACCAGATTGTCAGCAGTTTGTATATCAGCGGAAACCAGATGTATGCCATCGGCACCAACCAAATGACGATGTTTGCTTCGCAAAGCGCCGAAAGCGCAAGCATAATGATCTACGGCTGGGCTCTTAATGATATCTGCTGCCTGCCTGATCCGCGGTTTGTTTTTGTACCTGCAAACAGCGAAAAAGAAATAAACATCGTGCGCACCATACGCGGCAGCGGAAATGAGCTCACCATCAACCTTCCTCCAGGGGTCTTTGACATCGTGCACACCAGCGATAAAATTTATTGTTTTGCAAACGATAAAATTTTCGTATATACTGTTGAGGGCAAATATTTACGGATGTATACGCTGCCTTTTGAAATCAGCAGCGTTGAGCGCGCCATTGAAAAGCATGTGTTCGTCACGCAGGGAAACAAAGCTTACCTGCTTCCGTTGCCTTAAAAGCAGCTGCTTGCGGAGGACGTTTTATGAATCTGGTCAGTCTCGCTTATATTGCAGTGATCTTGGTGTTGGTGCTTGAAGGTGTCCACCGGGGCTTTTTGCGCTCTGCTTTGAATCTTGGCGCATTTTTTGTTTCTGTCATTATTTCGTTTCTTTTTTATCCCGTTATGTCCTCATCAGTTAAAAACAACCCTTCAATGTTTGATTACCTTTTTTACTATACCGAAGGCGCCGAAAAAATTGCTCATTTTGAGGATACAAGGCTGCTTGTCGACGGCCTTTCACAGACAAAGCTCGATGAGGTTTTGTCTGCGTCAAACATGCCTGAGCCTTTTACCTCCCTCGTGCGGCAAAACGTACATACGCAGGCCTTTGCCGCGGAAGGCAGCACTACATTGGGCGAGTATTTCAACATGACTCTTGTTTCAGCGGTGCTCAATATCTTCTCTTTTCTCGCCGTTTTTCTGATAGCACGCGTGATCTTCGCGTTTGTGCTGGGCTCTGTTGACTATACCATACAGTTTCCCGAGCTTCGGCAATACAACCGCACCATGGGTGCGCTTTTCGGTTTTGCAAGAGGGTTGTTGTTTTGTTTCCTCATTGCGACCATCATACCGGCCGTTTTTCTCATTTTTCCTGTAGACAAAATCACCGAATTTTATCATAGCTCTGATATCGGTTTGTTTTTCAGCAATAACAACATTTTTCTGCATTTGATCCGCGGTATTGTTTAAAAGAGTTTAAAGAAAACACCTATTGTTTCACGTGAAACACAAACACGGTGTTTCACGTGAAACTTTTTTAAAACCAAATTATTTGCATGACATTAAAAAATCATAAAGGCTTTGGAGCTGTTCGCTGTTGTAGTAGGAAAGCGTTATCTTGCCGCGTCTTGAATCGCCTGAAATCTGTACACGTGTGCCCAGCGCATCCGCTAGTGTCTTTTCGGCGGCAGAAAGCTCAGGATCTGTTTTCGCTGCTTTTGCTATGCCGCGAGGCTGGTTATCCCGAGCGCTCACCAAGTTCTCGGTTGCGCGGACAGACAATCCCTGTGCGATGATTCTTTCTGCAAGCTTTTGTTTGTCGCCGTCATTTTCAAGGACAACCAAGCACCGCGCATGCCCTTCTGAAAGCGCACCCGAAATCACAAATGCGCGTACACCCTCCGGCAGAGTAAGCAGGCGCAATGTATTGGCCACTGCGCTTCGTGATTTTCCGATACGGTTTGAAAGCTCATCCTGTGTCAGACGGTGTTCATCCATTAACATGCGCATGGCCTGTGCTTCCTCAATCGGGTTCAAATCTTCCCGCTGTAAGTTTTCAACGAGTGAAACCTCCATCAATTCAGCCAACGAATATTCTTTGACAACGACAGGCACCTCTTTTAGTCCTGCAAGCCGCGCAGCACGATACCGCCTCTCTACAGCGACGATTGCATAGCGCATTCCTTTTTTCTGCACGATGATGGGCTGCACGATTCCGTAAGTCCTTATTGACTGTGCAAGTTCTGAAAGTTTTTCTGCATCAAAATTCTTTCTGGGCTGTATCTCATTAGGGTCAATATCATTGACGTCCACGAACTTAAGGCCGCTTGCTTCACCCGTCGCAAGCCCGTCGCCGATCAGTGCGCCAAGCCCTTTGCCAAGCCGTTGTTGTTTCATGATGCATCACCTTTGTTTTCAATAATTTCGCATGCCAGATCATTATAACATTGTGACCCCAGGCATGTGGCGTCATAACGGATCACCGGCAATCCAAAGCTTGGGGCTTCTCCGAGCCGCACATTGCGCGGAATGATGGTCTTGTAAACTTTGTTCTTGAAGTATTTTTTGACTTCATCCACAACCTGAATAGACAAATTGGTGCGCCCGTCAAACATCGTTAAGACAACGCCTTCGACCTCAAGCTCAGCATTCAGATTGGCTTTGACCAGTTTTATGGTATTGATCAGCTGTGAAAGCCCTTCCAATGCATAGTATTCACACTGAATTGGCACAAGAATCTTGTCGGCCGCTGTAAGCGCATTGACGGTGATCAGCCCAAGCGAAGGCGGACAATCCATAAAAATAAAATCATAGTCATCACGCAGACTTTTGAGCGCCTGCTTGAGTATCTGCTCGCGCGCCATGCGCGAAACAAGCTCAACTTCCGCACCCACGAGATCAATGTTTGCAGGTATCATGTCAAGAGTATCGATCATGGTTTTAACGATCGCTTTGCGTGCATCAAGGCCGTTAATCAGTACGTCATAAGCAGAATGCTCAAGTTCACTTTTTTCTATTCCAAAACCGCTTGTGGAATTTCCCTGCGGATCCACATCGATCAACAGAACCTTTTGGCCTTTCTCTGCAAGACATGCGCTTAAATTAACGGCTGTGGTCGTTTTGCCGACGCCGCCCTTCTGATTGGCTATGGCGATTGTTTTGGACATTTGCACTTATCCCCCTGCAATTCTTGTTCTTTTATTATAAAACAAAAAAGCGCCGTTTGAAAGAGCGCCTTTTAGAGTTTATACAAACCTTTGATTCATATCTTCTTCTTACATTTTGTTTACAGTTTATCCGTTGCGGGAATACCTTTCTCTGTGATAGTATGGGAAAAACATAAGACGATTAAAGGCCTGCAAAAAAGCTGTGGAAGAGAGTCTGCGTACATGTTTGAATTTTATCTGGGAAGAATAGAAGAAAGGAAGACAGATGGCTAAGACGATACTTGTTGTCGGTGACTCAATTTCAAAGGGCGTTGTGCTCGATACGCAGAAAAAGAAATATACGCTTCTTCAGGATTGCTTTTTTAACCTGCTTGCGGATACGCTCAAGGCAAAGATGATCAATGCGTCACATTTCGGCGCTACAGTGAAAGAAGGCAGCCGGCAGCTAAAAACAAAAATGGAAAAACACGATCCGGACATTGTCGTGATTGAATTCGGTGGTAACGATTGCGATTTTGACTGGGAGAGCGTTGCCAAAGATCCCGGTTTTGACCATGTACCTAAAACGCCCCTGGATGCGTTTGAATACAATATTTGTGCCATGATCGATTACACTGAAAAAAACGGCAAAAAAGCAGTGCTGACAACGCTGCCGCCTTTGTATGCTGACAGTTATTTTAAGTGGTTTACCGGTTGTGACAGGGAAAAAGGCCAAAGCATTTTAAAGTGGCTAAAGGAAATTTGGCGTATCTATTGGTGGCAGGAGCGCTATTCCAACTGTATTGCGAATATAGCTAAAAAACGCGGCGTGCTTTGCATCGATGTGCGGCATGCCTTCTTAAAGGGCCGTGAGTTTTGTCAGTATCTCTGCCCTGACGGCATTCATCCCAACAAAGAAGGCCACAGGCTGATATTCGAAACTGTTCTTTCGTTTATTAAAGAACAGGCCTCATACCTTCTTCCTTCTCACCTAAGCGTTCAGTTTGGATAAAAAATCTCTGCAGAGAGGCAGCAGAATAAGCGGTATATATTGTTGATACTCACAAATTTTTATGATAATGATACGCGCATTTATGCTATACTGATTGCATGAAACTGCTGGATAATTTAAAAAACATCAAAGGTATCAAGCTCTCGAAAAAGCAAAAAGTATGGATTGGTGTTTTGCTGCTCATCATCGCCGCAATCACGGCTGTTTTTCTTATCGGCAGGCAACAGGGCTGGTTCGCCATCTTGGAGTCAGAAGAGAGCCTCAAAGAATATGTTGCATCTTTTGGCGTGTGGGCACCGCTCGCATTTTTTGTTTTGCAGTTTTTTGCTGTGATCATATCGCCGATACCCAGCAATGTCACGTCTTTCGTAAGCGGGATGGTGTTTGGGTTCTTCTACGGTTTTCTTCTGACGTTTACTGCCGTCTTCTTAGGTTCCATTTGCGCTTTTCTTTTAGGTAAATTTTTTGGCAGGCCTTTGGTTGAGCGTATCGCAAGTAAACAGACCGTTGAAAAATACTTCAATACGGTTTCTCTTCGGCAAAGGGTCATGCTGATCCTGATGTTTCTTTTTCCGTTTTTTCCGGATGATCTGATCTGCATGATAGCCGGGCTGACCTCTATGAGGCTTTCCTCTTTTGCGCTCATTGTGCTGCTGACGCGTCCGTGGGGGCTTGTTGTGTCTTCTTTTCTCGGTTCAAATGCTATTTCACTGCCTTCGTGGATATGGATTGTTGTGGCATCCTTTACTTTTATAATTATTGTTCTCGCCATAAAATACACGCCACACATTGAGGAGCGTGTACGGATTTGGATGGAGAAAAAATACAATAAAACTAGCTGACATTATTTGTCTTTACCGGAAGTACAAGATACAAAAAGCTTTCCCCCGACACCGGATGGATCACACAGGGGCTGATATTGGTATTAAAATCCATCACGATCTCATCATCATGGATGACTTTGAGCATATCCAAAAGATAACGTGCATTGAATGCGATTTGCAGCGTTTTTCCTGTTAATGTGATATCAACTTCCTCTCTCGCCTTGCCGACTTCAGAGTCTGAGGTAATCGTCATCATATCTGTATCTATCAAAAGGTTGACAAGGTTTGTTCTGGATTGCCGTGCCAGGATGCTTGCGCGTTCGAGGCTGGCCAGCAGATTATGTCTTTTTACAATCACACGGGATATATATTCTTTCGGCAATATGCTTTTATACTTCACATAATCGCCCTGTAATGTCCGCGTTGCAATTTGTACATTCTGACACACAAATCCGGCAAGGTTATCTTGCGAATATATTCTGACTGTCGTTTCATCTTCCGGGATGATACGCGCCAACTCACGCATAGATTTTGACGGAAGGACAACTTCAACCTTTAAGGGGGACTGTATGGCTTCTTCCCTGATTGCAAGCCTGTAACCATCCAAAGCCACCATACTTAATTTTTCAGAGCTAAGTTCCATGAGAATTCCTGTAAGAATAGGCTTCTCTTCACTTTCTGATGTGGAAAAAACAGTTTGATCGATCATGGAAACGAGCTTCTTTGAAAAAACTGCAACACCCCCCTGCATATCAAACTCGGGAAACTTCGGGTATTGATCGGCTTGCATATAGCAAAGCGTTGTGCGTGAATGGCCGCATTCCATCACGACATTTGTACCCTCTGTATATATTACCAGTTCACAATCTTCAAATTTTGAAAGAAGCTCGCAAAATAATTTCGCCGGCAGCACAAGGTCCCCGTCTTCGAGCACATTCGCTTGTAGCGTAGATTTTATTGATAGGGTTCCGTCGCTGCCGAAAAGCGTGATTTCATCATTTTCAGCCTTTATCCTTATACCTTCCAAAAGATAGACAGGCGATTTGAGTACAACGGCTTTAGCTGTTGTATTTGCATTTTTCTGCAGTTCGTTTTTTTCACAAACAATCCTCATAGTGATCTCCTCTTCAATAAAGCGGTGACACTTTATTGTTAAACAGTAGTAGTATCAGTAGTATATGTTGACAATGTGTAAAAGCGTTTTTTTGCTTGCATTGATCGTCTTTTTATTGTTGGCAGCCAGCCACGCAAACCGGTAAAGATGGTGCAAACTTGGTTGGTCAGGTGTGGGCAGCTTTTTTATTATGCTAATAACACATGCAAAGTTTTCAACACGGTATCCACTATTCTTTCAGCTTTGCAATAAAGTCATCCACAAGCGTTTTTGTTTCAATGTTTGTCTGAGTCTCTTTCTCGATTTTTTCAAAAGCATGTTTCACTGTCGTATGATCGCTTTTGCCGTACACTTCTGCAATATTTTTATAAGATATATCTATGAGTTTTCGCGTCAGATACATGGCGATCTGTCTCGGATACGCCACACTTTGATTTTTTTTGTTGCTGACGATCTCTTCTTCAGAGATATCAAAATATTCACAAACTGCCTGAAGGATATGATTGGTAGTAATTCTTTTCGTATTGGTCGTTGTTAAAAAATCGCGTATGGCAATTTCAGCTTCCACGATATTGGGTGTTCGCCCGTTAAGTACGGAATAGGCAATGATTTTCTTAAGAGCGCCTTCAAGAGACCGTATATTGGAAGATACTTTTGTCGCGATAAGATCAAGGATCTCAGTACTGACTTCGCATTTCAGCGATCCCTTTGACGTGATATCTTTTGTTTTTTTCATCAGGATCGCGAGTTTGGTTTCGTAATTCGGGGGTTGGATATCAGCGATCAAACCGCCTTCAAACCGCGACTGCAGCCGCTCTTCCAATTTGGATATTTCTTTTGGCGGCTTGTCCGAAGTCAAAATGATCTGCTTGTTGTTTTCATGAAGATCATTAAAAGTGTGAAAAAATTCTTCCTGCGTGCTTTCTTTTCCGGCAATGAACTGGATGTCGTCAATAAGCAAAACATCCGCCTTACGGTACCGTTTGCGGAATTCTTCTGTTTTTGAGGTGCGGATGGCATTGATAAGATCGTTCAAAAACGGTTCGCTCTTGACAAACATAACGGTTGCGCTGGCATCACGTTCAGTGATGTGGTTGGCGATCGCCTGCATCAGGTGTGTTTTGCCAAGGCCTGTTTTGCCGTAAATAAACAAAGGATTATAGGTATAACCGGGGTTGTCTGCCACAGCCCGTGCGGCTGCATGTGCAAATTCATTGGAGCTGCCCACAACAAAACTGTCAAAAGTAAACATGGGATTAAACATCATGCGCCCTGTATGGCTTTCCGGCAAAGGCTGAACAGGCTGCCTGATCCGTGCAGCTTCTTCAGCATCTAAAAAGCAGACTTCGATGTTTTGTGTGTCATCATAAGTATCTGCAGAATCACACAGCGCGCTGACAATAAGGTTTTTGTAACTTTTCTCCACGAGTTCTTTGTGTATCGGATTGAGTGTTTGAAAATAAAAAGAGCTGTTTACCCTCTTGACCGGTGAGAGTGTCTTGATCCATGTATCATAACGCACGCTTGCAAGTTCATGCTTGAGCATTTCCAACGCCTTTTCCCACAAAAGTAAAAAAGTGTCCACTGTATAATTCCTCAATAAACCCTAAATTTTGAATGTGCTTGCAAACGGAACCAATAAAAGGCGCAAATACGTTCGGTTCATCCACAGATTTGTCCACAATTGTGGACAAATCGTTTCTTGATCAAACACTTAATTTATTCTATCACATTCTTAATACGCGCTCAATAAGCAATGAGCGTTAAAAGTACTTTCTGTTAAAAAAATAATTGGCATGAAAAAACCAAGGATTATTCTTAAAAAAACTAAAAAATCCGGCGTGCAAATGCGAAACGGTCAGCGTAATGCTTATCTATTGGCATAACAGGAACGCCTTGACCGAAAACAGCATGGATCATACGGTTAAGGCCAATGTAAATACCCGTATGGCTTATGCGATGACCGTCATTTATGAAAAAGAGCAGGTCACCGGGCATAAGAGTTTCCAGAGAATTTATTTTTGTCCAGCTTTTCATTCGGGAAGAACTGGCGGCACCCTGGCCGTGTGCCGTTATGCCTGCAAATTTTAGCACATGACAGACAAAGCCTGATGCATCAAAGCTTAAAGGACCGCAAGCCCCGTAAGCATAAGGTTTGCCGACTAAGGACTGCGCAAAGTCTAGCATTTTGTCTGCAGAAACCTTAGAGCTGCTGCATTGAGTTGCCGATGCGGTTCTTTTTACGCCGTCCCATTGAGGCGCATCGTCTGCATAAAGGCGTATAAGTGTGTCCATGCTTGCTCTTCCGTCCGTTTTTAAACCGCAAAGCGCCTGAAACTCCATCAGAGTCTGCTGTGTGACAGCGCCGAAAAAACCTGAAGGAGTTGCTCATAGGAAGCCAAGCTGTGCGAGCCTCTTTTGCATAAAGGTTACATCGCTGCTGCGGTCTCCGGGAAAAATACAAAAGGACTTGGCGTCGTGGGAGGCGAGCATATCAAGGGTGCTTGGGCCTGCTATGCCGTCCACAGAGAGGTTGTTGGTCCGCTGAAAACGCTTGATGGCCTGTTTTGTTACCGGCCCGTAATAACCGGTGGCAGAACCGTGGCTATAGAACCCAAGTTTGCAGAGTTTAAGCTGTAGATGGGCAACGCTGCTGTCATTATCTCCTGGATAAAGCGTGTCAGATCTTTCTTTGCCAATGGAAGTTCTGCTGCCGGGAAGAATAAAATCATTGCCCATAACGGCGCGCAATGTCAAAGGCCCCGCCTTGCCATCTGCTTGGAGGCCGGCCGATGATTGATAGTCCGCCACAGCTTGCTGGGTTTTAATGCCAAAATACCCGGTTGGTGCTGTATCAAAAAAACCAAGCTCTTTGAGCCTGCGCTGAAGTGCTTCCACATAATCATCCTGATCTCCGATCATAAGGATCTCGCTGCGCTGTGCTGCAAAGGTCGTTACAGGAAAAAACACAAACAATAACACTGCTGTCAGTGCTATAAAGATCAGATAACATGCCGGTTTCGCGTGGACTTGATGCACCATACAGATATTATAATGAAAGGCCGGAGCAAGACGTAATTTGCATATGAGTCCGAATGGCGCTAAAA
>Ga0351970_1077_pt1 | contig 22116 bp, 19 predicted proteins | sample BONcelFGM3001C10_FD_206752 | JGI IMG/M metagenome (GOLD analysis project Ga0351970, IMG submission 206752) | Enriched cells from coal bed in the Powder River Basin, Montana, United States - BONCAT cells FGM rep2 HSBNCT.FGM.300.1.C10 ...
CGCATCGGGCAGGCGGCGGCGGCGCTGGCTAAAGCCTTTGGCATGCGCGTGCTCGCCTATGATATGTGCCCCAACGAGAGCGGCAGGGCGCTGGCGGAATACGTCGAACTGGACACGCTGCTGGCCGATGCTGATGTGGTGAGCCTGCATTGCCCACTGACGGAGGAAACCAAGGGCATCATCAACGCCAAGAACATCGCAAAGATGAAGGACGGCGTGATCATCTTAAACACCAGCCGCGGCCCGCTGATCGTGGAGCAGGACCTGGCGGACGCGCTGAACGCGTGCAAGGTGTTTGCGGCGGGGGTCGATGTGGTCAGCGTGGAGCCGATTCACGGGGACAACCCGATACTGAAGGCGAAAAACTGCCTGATTACGCCCCACATCGCGTGGGCACCCAAGGAGAGCCGCCAGCGACTGATGGATGTGGCGGTGCAAAACGTGAAGCAGTTCCTGGCCGGAGCGCCCGAAAACAGGGTGTGATACGATTTCAGATCCTTCATGCGTCACAGCTCGCGCGTGTTTTGTACTGTGATGAGGAACGGAGACGAAGGCGCAGCGGGGCTACGCTGAGCCTTCGCGGCGAAGTCAGCGGGCAAAAACGCCGTGAGATGGAGGCGGTAAGGTTCTACCATCGTATACGTCCGTCGGGGCTGCTTGTGCCAGGAGGGGGCCGTATCACAGGATGGCTGCGATACGGCCCTTTGTGATATCAAACGGCTGTGCCGGAGAACGGGGAAGGATGTCGATATGCGCAAAGTGATCATCGCGCCCGATTCATTCAAGGGAACCCTGTCGGCAATGGAGGTTTGCGCGGTGATGCGCGCGGCGGTTCAGGCGCAGGACAGCACGATTGAAACAATATCCATCCCGATTGCGGACGGCGGTGAAGGTACGGTAGACGCGCTGCTGCTTGCAACTGGCGGCGAGAGAATGCCCGTTAGCGTGCGGGGCCCGCGGGGTATGTTGCTTGACGCTGCCTACGGCTGGCTTCCCGGCCGCCGCGCCGTAGTGGAAACCGCCATGGCGGCAGGCCTGCCGCTCATGGGTACGCAACTGGACGTGATGAACGCTTCGACCTTCGGCGTGGGTGAGATGATCGGCCATGCGATAGCGCACGGCGCGCAGCAGGTGTATGTGGGGTTGGGTGGCAGCGCCACAAACGACGGCGGTTGCGGCACCGCGGCTGCACTGGGCGTGCGTTTTATCAACCGCGATGGTCAAAGCTTTATACCGGTTGGGCGAACGCTTAGGGAAATTGCCTGCATTGACATGCGCGAATCGCGCGTTGCGCAAGCGGGTATAACGATCCAGGCCATGTGCGATGTTACCAATCCGCTGTGCGGCCCCCATGGGGCCGCTGCGGTGTATGGGCCCCAAAAAGGCGCGACACCGGACATGGTCACGGCGCTGGACGAGGGGCTTGCCCATCTGGCGGATATCATCAAGCGAGACGTGGGCATAGACGTGCGCGCCCTGCCCGGGGGCGGCGCGGCAGGCGGAATGGGCGCTGGTACCGTCGCGTTGCTGGGCGGTACGCTCTGCAGCGGCATACAAACGGTGCTTGAGGTAACGGGCTTTCACCGCAGCGTGACCGACGCAGCCCTGGTTTTAACGGGGGAGGGCCGCATGGATGAGCAAAGCGCTTTTGGCAAGGTCATCAGCGGCATTTTGCAGGCGGCGCGGGAGCACGGCGTACCCGTGATTGCCGTTTGCGGCGGGGTTCAGGGTAACGTCGACGCGCTGTACGCGCAGGGGCTTACCGCGGCGTTTAGCATCAACCGGCTGCCGATGCCGTTTGAGGAAGCAAAGCTGCACTCGCGTGAAAACCTGTTTGAGACGGTGCGCAATGTGATCCGTACGTTTTTTCATTGACGGGAGGGCTGCCAACCGTTTTTGCAACCTCTTTTCATCTGGCTCACTGACCTCGGGAGTTTCCCGCCACATTAGTTTACTGTTCCGCATGGCCGCTGCCGACGCCTACCAGCGTGATCTGGTTGCGGGCATTGAAGAGCGTTCGATAGCCAACGAACAACGCGCCAAAGGTGGAAAGGCAAACCACCGTGCAGATGGCGATCATGATCGCGATTTGGTACATGATGGCCGTGGTTGGCAGCGTGCCGGAGAGGATCTGCCCGGTCATCATGCCTGGCAGCGAAACGATGCCCATCCCGACCATGGCGTTGAACGTTGGCAGCAAAGCGGTCTCCAGTGCCTGACGTGCAAAGGGAAGTAGAACCCGCTGCGGCGTGGCGCCAATGTTGAGCATCACTTCGATCCGCGCCCGCTGACCCGTCAGGTTCTCCCGAAACGCCTTGATGCCTAACGTGGTTCCGGTCATCGTGTTGCCCATCAGCATACCGGCGATCGGGATCACGTAGCGCGGGCTTACAATGCTCTGACCGACCACCACATAGATGAAGAACACCAGCACAAAGAGGCCTGACAAAGCAACAGAACCTGCAATGATCATCTGAAACCGACGGTTCAGCGTGCGGTTTTTTTGCAGCACCCGATAGACGGCAAACCCCGTCATGGCGGCCAGATAGGTAAACGTGAAGGCGGGATGCGGGTTCTGGAACAGGTACGTCAGTACGAACCCCGCAAGGGCCAGTTGCACCGTCATGCGAACGCTGGCGACAACCATCAGCTTGGCCTGGTGCACACGGCTCATTTTCATGATCGCCAGCACAACCAGCAACAGCAGATAGATGAGGGAAAACTGCCAGATTTCCATGCGCGCGACATCGTTCATGCGCTTGCCCTCCCGGCCAAAACGATGGTTTTGTCGGCAAACGCCTCGGTGATTTTGCTGTCATGGCAGATAACCAGCAGCGTGATTCCCTTGGCGCGGCAATGGGCCTTTACCTGTTGAAGCATCCGGTGCGCCGTGGTTTCGTCAAGTGCCGAGGTCGGCTCGTCCAGCAGTAAAACCGTTGGCGCAAGCGACATGTGGATAGCGAGAAACACCCGCTGCCGCTCGCCGCCGGAGAGCGTTTCGCACCGTGTGTCGAGCGGAAAATCCGCACAGCACAGGCGCAGATAATCGATCATGTCGTTATCGGTGGGCGGCGTTTGATCGCGGTACGCAAAGAACGCCTCGAAGTTGCTGCGGATCGTTGCGTCAAACAGAAACACGGTTTGCGACATCAGCAGCAGTTCCCGCCGCAAACGGACCGTATCAAGGTCTACGATATTTTGCCCCTGATAGGTGATCACGCCGCCGGAGGGGGTAAGGGTTGCGTTGATCATCCGAAAGAGCGTGGTCTTGCCGCTTCCGCTGTCGCCGTTGATAAAGGTTGCCTGCGCCTGTGGAATCTCCATCGGCGGGTAGACAATCCGGTTTTGAAATGTCAACCCCTGTACGGTCAGGATATACTGCACGCATGCTCACTCCTTGACAATCGATGCTTGATGGGATACGATACGCGCATATAATATCGAAGAACGTTATCGATATTCGATATTATAATACGGGAGGGCGATTTATGCAAGACGCAGTTTTACGCAAGCTGTATCTGGGCTTCATTCAGATCCACATACTTCATCACGCCAAAACGGAACCGGTCTACGGTTCCTGGATGATTGCGGAACTGGCACGCCACGGCCACACCCTCAGTGCGGGGACGCTGTATCCCATCCTGCACGGGTTGACGAAGGCCGGACTGTTGAGCGTTGAAAAGCAGACGGTAGAGGGTAAATACCGAAAATATTACCGCCTGACGGAAAGCGGCGCGTGCGTTTTGTTGCTTGCTAAGGAAAAAATACAGGAACTGACACGCGAGATTTGAACGCGTTACGCGGCTGGCGACGTTGCCGCGCTTCCCCGCGCCGCCCGCGCGCGACCCCCGCCGTCGAAACGCGTTAGGCGGTGCGCCGAGGACGCGCTGCCGTTTCGCCTTTGCTACGTACCGTTTGGAGAAGCTGGATAAATCAAGTCAGCCCTGGGCTGAGCGGATCAACGCCACACGCTGCTTCGCGGCGGACACAATCCGGCTGGGCTGCGGCGTGAAGAAGTCTACGCTCGGCTCGCCGTTTTTGATGTTCCACAGGCCCGCGACGCGCCCGTGGAGCGCGATGGTGGGGTTGCAGATGCCCGAGGACAGGATCACCTTGCTTTTGAATGCGGGCGGCAGCATCGCGCTGCGCTCAACGTAGGACACCAGATACGGGTCAAAGCCGGACAGCAGCGTGAGCGCGGGGATATCGGCGGGGTCGCCGTCCGATACATCGTAATAGGTTGCGCCGCCGCAGGTGAAGCTGTCCAGCCCGTCCAGCGGCAGTTTGCGCAGCGCCTGCTTCTGTTCCTTGCATAACCCGAAAAACCACGCCGCGTCCGCCCGCGTTGCAGGGCCGTACACGGTGAAATACCGGCGTAGCAGGTCGGGCAGCACTTCATCCGGCGTCTGGGTCGGTTCGGCGGAAATCAAATCAAAATCGCGGCTCTCCATATCGCGGAACGCCACTTTTCCAAGCCGCGCGAGGTGCACAAAGATGCCGCCCCACGGCGAAAACATCGCCTCGATGAAGTCTGCGTCGTACCGGGCGGCGAAGATGCGTCGAAACGCCGCGCGCGAATATACGCCGTCCTCCATGTGGCACAGCACGTCCTCCGCAAAGGCATCCACCGCCTGCTCGCCAAAGAGGCGCGCGAGGTACGTGCCGCCGGGGTGCAGAGCCAGCAGCTGCGGTAAATCCTCATACACCACACCGTGCAGCGTTCCGCGGTAGAGCCACGTTTTGGTGAGCTTTGTTTTCCATCCTGCGATATCCGCCCCGCGGATGAGGGCGGAGAAGGGCACATTGCGGTAAAACCAGCTGTGCAGGCCCATGAGTTCATGGGCGAGCGTTTCAAGCCCGTCGCACGCGCGCGACAGGTACAGCCCGTGCATACGCTTGCGGATGATCCGTTCGGTCAGATTGGCTTCCGTCATGCAATCCCTCATTCTGCTGTAAGCAATGGCTATGCGTTAAGGGTTTACAACGTATTACGGGTTGCCGCCCGCAGCGCTGTCCCGCGCCTGTGCCAGCGCGTTTTCCAGCGCTTTCAGGTGCACCTTGGAGGAGATGGTCGCCCCGCTGATGGTATCCACCTGCAACGAGCCCGCCTCCACCACCCGTGTAAACAGCGTGTCGAGGCTCTGGCCGTTGCGGATCTCGCCGTGCTGTTTTTCATTGGCCAGCGCGCCTTCCAACACCCGTATCTCGATGACTTCGCCGCCTGTGACGGTCACGCTGACCTTCGCGTCGCGCAGGTGATCCTTCGTGCCCTGATACGCACCTGTGTAGACCCCGTCGCGCAGGCGGCTGAAATCAACCTGTCCCACACTCACCGCCAACGCCTCGCGCCGCCCCGGCTCAAAGGCGAGCATGCCTTTGGTGAGCACGGCGTTTGCGATATGCACATGCCGCAGGTACGGTACAATTGGGTCCAGATTTTCGTCGAAGCTCTCGCGCAGTTGCAGGATGTGGCTCAGGTCCGCCATCAGCCCAAAGCGCGGAAACTCGCTGCCGATCTCCTGCGCAAAGCGTTTGGCCAGCGCGGCGGGGCCGATGAGGGAACACTTCTCCACATCGGTGTCGAACACCTCCAGATTGACCGCCATATCGCTCTTGGCGGCTGCGTAGGCGCATATTTCACGGGTGGAGCGCACCATCGCCTGATAGTGCTCCTCGACCTTCGCGGGGTCATACTTGCCCGCCAGAAAGGCGATGCCCTCGGCCTGCATCTGGTACGCCTCGTCCACGCACGCCAGCACGCGCTGCACGGCGCGGCGGCGTCCGGCTTCGTCCAAATCGCACAGGTTGTCGCCGCTGCGCAACAGCTGCGGCTGCGCGCCGTAGGCGATGCCCACGCCCGCCTCCCGCGCAAGTTTGGCCGCCTGCTCCCGCGCCTGCGCATCCGCCATACGGGTGAGCTCGACCACCTCAAAGTATGGGTCGCACAAGACTGTGCGGACGGTTTCCACGATGGGGCCCTCGCCGCTCATGGCGAAGGGAAACGCCATGAAATGCACCAGCCCCGTGCGGAAGTATTTTTTCATCGGTTGCTTCATACAGATCGCCTCCTTTGCTTGGGTATGCGCTTGTTACGCCTCTTCCCCGCGCGCCAGCTTGACGTGTGAGTCCGCCATTTCATACCCGGCGGCCTGCGCGCAGGATGTGTTCAAATCCAGCGCCGTAACCACCGTCGCCGCGATTTCGGCCAGCCGCAGCACGTGGGTGTTGTCGTCCACGCTCTTGCCGAAGCCGCCGCAGCCGATCAGGTTGAGCGCTTCCTTAGATGTGCCAAACATCGTGCCCCCACCAATGGTTGCCAGCTCCATGCAGGGCAGCGACACCATGAAATGCACGCCGGTATCGGTCGCATCCGCCTGCACAAAGCAGCTGGCCGAGGAAATGACGTGCGCCAGATCCTGCCCCGTGGCGGCGTAGAAGGCTGCGACGGCGTTGGCCGCGTTCACGTTGAAGCCGGATATGCTGCCGCTCAGGCAGGAGCCCAGATAACACTTATGGAACACCGTACGCTCCACGCTGCGCGGGTTCACGCCCGCCTTGAACACGGCCTTGAGCACTTCATTGGGGATGAACACTTCCGTTTCGACAGACTTGCCCCTGCCGTTTAGCACGTTGATGTGGGAGGCCTTCTTGTCGCAGCAGAGGTTACTGGAGATGGTGATGAGCCGCCAGCTGGGCAGCTCCGCCAAAATGGCGCGCGTGATATCGGCGGACGCCTTGGTGACGCCGTTCATGCCCATAGCGTCGCCGGTTTTGAAGATCATGCGCAAAAACACCTTGGTGCCCAACTGGTAGGGGTCGATGCCTTCCAGCCGCACAAACGGGTCGCGGCTGAACGTCGCCAGCTTTTGAAACAGCGCGGTATCTGTTTTGATGCGGTCAATGAAGGCCTTGGCGGCGTTGATGTCCGGCGCTTCGATCAGCGGCGCGCGGGTCATGCCGTCAAAATGCACGATGGTGTTCAGCCCGCCGGACATATTGATGGCCTTGATGCCGCGCTGCACGCCCGCAACCAGCGCCGCCTCGTTGGTCGCCAGCGGGATGTAGAGCTCCTCCTGAACATACTGGCCGTTGATTTTCACCGGCCCCACGATGCCCATGGGCACGATGCTGCCGCCGATTTTGCCCTCGATGCCCGCCAGAATGCGCTCGCCGCCCACCAGCGTGCAGTTGTCGATGCGCGTGCTTTTGGTCAGCGGCAGCGCCACGCCCGTTTTGTCCTCAATAAATTCGCAGCGGATGATCGCCGCGTCGTTGCACGCGTCGCGCACCTTGGCGGGGTCGGATTGGTACACATCCGAAAAGATCGCCGTTTCCAGATTCTGCGTTTTGATATCGCCGTCAAAATACTTCTGTTTGATCTCCGCCAGTTTGCCGTTCATGGGGTTGTCCTCCTTACGATGCGTGGCATTGGGTCAACAGGGTGCTAAGGGTCTGGGCATAGGCACCGGCCTGATTGATCTTTTCCTGATCGATGCCCGTATCAATGCCCATGCGGTGGAACATCTCCACCAGCACTTCCGTCTGGCAGTTGCCCTTCGCGCCCGGGGCGTAGGGGCAGCCGCCCAGCCCGCCCGCCGCGCCGTCAAACGTGCGGATGCCCGCCTGATAGGAGGCGTAGTTGTTGGCAAACTCCATGCCGTAAAACTTGTGGTAGTGCACGGCCAGGTTGGCGGTGGTCAGCTTTTCCAGAATCATCTTGGGGATTTCATACGCGGACACGGGGTTGGCCATGCCGGTGGTATCGCCCAGCGACACCTCGTACGCGCCAAAGCTCTCCAGCGCCAGCGCAACGTCCAGCGCCAGCTCCGGGGCCATCGCGCCCTCCATGGGGCAGCCAAACACCGTTGCAATATAGCTGCGCACGCGCACGCCGTGCTGTTTGGCGGTGCGGTTGATCTCCTCAATTTCCTTGAGCATTTCGGCGCGGCTCTTGTTCAGGTTCTTTTGATTGTGGCTTTCGCTGGTGCTCATGATGGTGACCACTTCATCAAGCCCGCACGCAATGGCGCTTTCCAGCCCGCGCAGGTTGGGCACCAGCGCGCTGTAGACCACGCCCGGCTTTTTATCGATGCCTGCGAACACTTCCTTGCTGTCCGCCATTTGCGGCACCCACTTGGGGTGCACGAACGAGGTCACCTCGATTTTGGGGCAGCCCGCCTCGGTCAGCAGGTTGACCAGCTTGATTTTCTGCTCCGTGGGGATGAATACCGGTTCCGGCTGCAGCCCGTCGCGCGGGCCCACTTCAAAGATCGATACGCTGCCTGTCATGCCCGTTTCCTCCGTTTATCATCATGGTGGGGTTATGCTTCGTCCATGGGAAACACGATGCGGCCCACAACGTCGCCAAACCCGGCCACGGCTTCGTCCATCTGTTCAAACTTCATGCGCTTGCCCACATATCCTTCCGCGTCAATCTTGCCGGTGCGCAGGATGGCAAAGAGCATCTCCCACGATTCAAACATGCGTCTGCCGAAAATGCCCGTCACGGTCAGCTCCTTATAGACCACGCCGTACATGAAGTTGGCAAACGTCAGCGGCTTTTCGACCATGCCCACGTGCACCAGCGTGCCCGCCGCGCGCAGCGCTTCAACCGCCTGGTTGATCACCCGCTCGTTGCCGGTGAAATCCACAATCGCGTCCAGCCCTGTGCCGCCCGTGCGCTCTTTGGCGATCTTCACAAAATCGTCCTTCAAACCGTTCACCAGCGTGGTGGCGCCGCGCTTTTGGCTTTGCAGCAGCTTTCCCTCGCTGATGTCCATGGCGATGATCTGCGCCGCGCCCAGAAACGAAGCCAGCTCCACCGCCATCAGGCCGATGGTGCCCGTACCCAAAATGGCGATGTTCCTGCCGGCGGGGTTTGCCTTTTGCAGCGCGTGCATGGCGGTGGCGAACGGCTCCAGCAGCGCCCCCTGCTCAAAGGTCAGGTTGTCCGGCAGCTTGACCACCGATATCTCCGGCATGCGGATGTACTCGGCAAAGCAGCCGTCCACATTGCGGCCCAGCACGCCCATGTGGTTGGTGCAGATGTGCTGGTTGCCGGTGCGGCAGGTATAGCAGGTGCCGCAAGGGATGTGGGTTTCGCCCGCCACACGGTCGCCCACGGCCACGCCCGTCACCAGCCTGCCAACCGCTGCCACCTCGCCCGCAAACTCATGCCCCATCACAAAGGGCAGGGCATAGTTCGCGCGTTCCACCAGCGGCGTCCATTCGTACACGTCCACGTCGCTCTTGCACAGGGCAAAGGCCTTCACGCGGATCAGCACATCCATATCGCCAACCTGCGGCACGGGCACCGTTGCGTACGTTGCGCCGGGCTTGCGGGCGTCCTTGATGATCGCTTTCATGGTTTTCATCCAGTAACCTCCCTTGAATCAAGTTTAGAGAATATGGTATGCAGTTGCTTCATCACCTGCCGGAAGCAGGCATCCTCGCTCCCCGCCTCGCGGCAGATCACCTCCGCCGAGCAGATATCCACGCGGGCAAGTAGCCTGTGCTCCTCACAGTAGGCAAGAAACGCAGCGATATCGCCGGTGGTCAAATCGCCCTGCGGGATATCAAACAGCGGGTGCTTGTCGCCGTACAGCGGGTGCTTGTCGCCGTACAGCGGGTGGCGCTCGTCGCGGGACACGCTGTTGGCCAGGTGCAGGTGCGTAACGAACGGGTGCAACAGCGCCATCGTCTGTGTGATATCAAGCCCCATCTGCGCCACGTGGCTGGTGTCATACGTGATGCCGAAATGCCTGCTGTCGACACGGGACGCGATGGCGAGCGCCACGTCCGGCGTGCCCACCGACAGGTACGGTTCACCGTTGGGGTTAAAGAACTCCAGCGTGATTTGGGGAAAGTGCGAGCCGAACAGGCGCTCGCCTTCGGCGATCAGCGTTTGGACGGATTGTACGGCGCTTTCTACAACAGACAGCGCATCGCGGCTCGCGTCGCTTGGCCCGGAGAGAATCAGCATCTTGGCCGCGCCCAGCAGCTGCGCGCGCTTGAGCATGTCCACACAGGCGGAAACGGCCTGCTTGCGGGCCGCCTCATCGGGCGAAGCGATATCCAGCCGCTCGCGCTTGAGGTAGTACCCCGCCAGATATACAACCGACAGGCGCAGGTTCGCGCAATGCCTGCCGATATCCGCCAGCTGCGCGTTGGGCCCTTCGTGGTAGAACTCCGCTGCCGCGTAGAACCGGCTTGCGGCCATGCGCGCCAGCACGGTTTTAAGCATTTGCGCATCCGTTACGGCAGCGGGGTAGACTGCGTTTACGCACAGGCCGCGGATGAAGGGGAAGGCGGCGGCCATCACAGGGCCACCAGCCGCTTTTCCCGGCTGGACGATAGCATGGCCAGCGACACCTTCAGCGCCTCGCGCCCTGCTTTGGCGTCGCATTCCGGCTTCCTATCCTCCCGCACGCAGGAAACGAAATACTCGTTTTCCGCCAGGTAGGCTTTGCCGTCCAGAAAGATATCGTCGATGGGCTGCTGCCACTGCGTGCCGTCGACAAACGCCGCCTTGGCGGTGGCAAAATCCCAGATGGCGTCGCCAAAGAGCGTCAGCGTGCCCTTGGTGCCCACGAGCGTCTTGCAATTGTAGGCCACGGCGGAGCCCCAGCTGGCGGCGATGGTGGCAAAGCTGCCGCCGCCAAGGCGCAAAACGGAGGCAATGTTGTTGTCAAACGCCGGAAGCGCGGGGATGGTGCCCGTCACGGCGGCCTGCACGTCCGAAACAGGGCCTAAGAGGGACGTGATAAAGTCGATATCGTGGGAGAGCGACTCGATGCTCATGCCGCAGACCAGATCGGGGTTGGTGCGCCAGCTCGCGCTCAGGTTGCCGTCAAACCCCGGACCGGGGCCGATGCGCACGCAGATGAACTGCACGGGGTCGCCCAGCGCGCCGCTTAACAAAGTATCCTTCATCATTTGGTATCCCTTGCGGAAGCGCTGGGTGAAGCCCACCATATACTTGATGTTGGTTTCCCGCGCCAGCTTTTCCATGGCCAGCGCGTCCGCAAGCGACATGGCGACCGGCTTTTCGGCAAAGATATGCTTGCCGTGCTTCATCGCAAGCGTTGCGTAGGGTACCCGCACGGAGGGCGGCGTCAGCAGGTGCACCATATCCACACCGCGGATGGCCGCCTCCAAATCGTCCACCGCGCGGGTGCCAAACTCCGCCGCCAGCCGATCTGCGCTTGGCCTGTCGATATCATAGACGCCGTCCAGCGCAACGCCCTCGATTTTTGAAAGCGCCGCGCAATGGTGGCGGCTGATGCCACCCGCGCCGATCATCAGTGTTTTGAGCAAATCTTTCACTCACCTTTCAAATCCAGAAAAAAGCGACACGGCCTTGGCCCTGTCCGCCAGCGTGAAGGGCCGCAAATCGCCGTTTTCTCCAATCTCGGGGGACAGCTCCACCGACATGTAGCCGCTGTAGCCGATTGCCAGCAGCGCCTCGATTACCGCCGTGTGGTCGGTGGTTCCTTCCCCGAAGCGGCAGAAGGTTTTTTGCCCAAACATGCGGTTTTCCTTGAGGTGGATGTGTTTGACCTGCGGAGCGAAGCGCCGCGCAAAGGCCGCCGGATCAACGCCTTCGGCGTCGAAGTGGCCTGTATCCAAGCAGATGCCAACATGCGGGGAGCGGATGCGCTCGAAAACATACGCGTAATCCTGTTCGTTTGCCAGCACGTTCTGGCAGTGGTTTTCCAGCAGCAGCGTAACGCCGTGCGCCTGCGCGTAGGGCAAAAGCAGCGCAAGCTCCTCCGCCACCGCTTGAAGCCCGCCCTCGGTGCCCCGCGCCGCGCCCGAGGCTACCACGCGCGTGCAGCCAAGCTCCGTCGCAGCCAGTATGGCGCGCAGCTTGTGGCAGTAGTTCATGCACAGTTCGTCCCGGCTGCCGCCGCCAAACGAGCCCACGTGCAGCGCGATCGGCGTAAGGCCGTGCTGTTGGCACCGCGCTTTGAGCCGCGCGATGTTCTCCGGCGAAAGGGTACGCGCATACCAGCAGTTAAACTCGATATGGCGGTAGCCCGCCTCCCTCGCCTGCGCGAAGGTGTTTTCGAAATCACTGTCCGCAAACCCGTCAAAACTCAGGGAAGATGCCGCCAACACTACCATGCGCTCCCCCCTAACCCTTGATGCCGGTCGTGGCCACACCCTCAATCAGCAGCCGCTGGAACATCACAAACAGGATGAGGATGGGGATGATCGACAGCGTGGACATGGCAAACATCGCGCCATACTGGCTTAAGGCCTGCATGTCGATGAACATGCGCAGCCCCAGCGTTACGGTGTAGCTGGTGGGGGTGCGCAGGTAGATGATCTGGGTGAAGAAATCGTTCCACGTCCACATGAAGGTGAAGATGGTCGTGGTGATCAGCGCCGGAGCCGTGAGCGGCAGCAGAATGCGGTAGAAAACAGAGTAGCGGTTGCAACCGTCCACGATGGCCGCCTCGTCCAGATCGCGGGGGATGCCGCGCATGAACTGCACGATCAGGAAGATGAAGAACGCGTCGGTTGCCAGAAACTTGGGCACGATGATCGGCAGCATGGTGTTGATCCAGCCGAACTGATAGAAGTAGGCGAACTGGGGCACGATGATCGCGTGGATGGGCAGCATCAGCGTCATCATCATCAGTACAAAAAACACGTTACGGCCCTTGTAATCCAAGCGGGCAAACGAGTAGGCGACCGGTGCGCAGGACGCGATGTTGCCGATAACGGCCAGCACCGAAATGCAGATGGAGTTGAAAAAGTACGTGGTGAACGTGACGCGGCCCGCTGAAAGCCAGCCGATCGCGTAGTTTTCCAGCGTGAACTGTTTGGGGAAGAGGGACAGGTCTTTGAAGATCATATCCTCCGGCTTGAAGGAACTGACGACCATCCAGACCAGCGGGTAGAGCAGAATAAGCGCAATCGCCGATACCAGCACCAGTCGGATGGCCTTGCCCCGTTTGGTTTCCCGTAACATCTGTGCGGCCTCCTCAGTGGTAGTTCAGCTTTTTGTTGAATGCCTTGAAAAACAGCGCTGTAAAGAAGCCAATGATCAGCAGCAACAGCCAGGACAGCGCGGAGGCGTAGCCCATGCGCATCTTGCTGAAACCCTCGGTGTAGATATGCAGGGTATAGAAGAGCAGGCTGTCCATCACGCCGCCGTTGCCGCCGCTGATGATGTACGCCTCGGTAAACACCTTGAAAGCACTCACAATTTGCATGATAACGTTAAACAGGATAATGGGCATCATCATCGGCAGGATGATCTTGGTGGTCTGTTTGAACTTGGTCGCGCCGTCGATGGCACCGGCCTCCAGCAACTCCTGCGGGATCTGCTTGATGCCCGCCAAGAAAATAATCATGGGCGAACCGAACTGCCACACGCGCAAAACGATGAGCGACCAAACCGCGAAGCGCGGGTCCGCAATCCAGCTGATGTTTGCAAGCGAGGTAAGCCCCAGCGCACCCAGCAGCAGGTTCAAAACGCCGTTCATACCAAACAGCTGCCGCCACAGAATCGAAATCGCAACACTGCCGCCCAGCAAAGACGGTATATAGTAAACTGCGCGGAAGGCCGACAGGAAAGGGATGCCCTTGTTCAGCACAAACGCAAGTATGAGCGAAAACAACAGCTGCAACGGTACGGAAACAAACACGTAGATGAACGTGACCCTGAGGGCGTTGTAGAAGTGATAGTCGCGCGTGAACATCTTGACATAGTTGGAGAAACCCACAAAGGTGGGCTCGGAGAGCAGGTTGAAGTTGGTGAGCGAGTAGTAGAACGAATACCCCAGCGGGATCAGCGTCAGCAGCAGGAATCCCAGCAACCAGGGCGTCAGAAATACATAACCCGCCATTTTATCCATTTTGCGCATGGATGTACCTCCCGACTGTGTTGGGTATCCGGCGGGGCAGGCTGAATACGTTTCCGGCCTGCCCCGGGGATGTCAAACCCTGCAAACGGCTACTTGTTTTCTGCGATCATGTCGTTTGCGACACCGATGATGTACTGCGCGGCCTGCAGCGAGGTCATGGCGCCTTCCGCAACCATGAGCGAGGCGGACTGGATCTCGTTTTGCACGGCCCACACGCCGGGTGCCTTGGGCATGAAGGCGGGGGCGTTGGAGCTGACGAGGCCCAAGTAATTGGCGGCGATCACGTCAGAGGGGTCGGCATCCTTGTTGAGTTCCGCCTGGATGGCCTGGTTGCCCACAACGCCCAGCTCCATCTTGAAGATCTTCTGCGCTTCCAGGTTGTTGGCGAAGAAGTCGATGTAGCGCGCGGCCAGATCGGGGTTCTTGGCGGTCTTGGAAATGCCGAAGGAGGAGGTGATCAGCAGGTCGCCGTACGTATTGGGGCCGTCCGGGTTGGTGGGCACGCGGCGCAGCACGATGTCGTCCGCAATGCCGTTTTGGAACATCTTGTACTGGTTGGCATTGGCGAAGAACACGGCGACTTTGCCCATCGCCAGCGGGCCTTCCTGCCAGGGGCGGGTCGCCCATTCCTGCGTCCACGCGGCTTTGGCGATAGCGCCCGTCCCGCGCAGATTGTTGGCAAGGTCATACCAGCCGGTCAGCATCTCTTCCGTGGGGGCGAACGTACCGTCCGCGGCGATCCACTCGGTGCCGATGGGGCTATGCTGGCGGATCCACACCCAGGTGAGGTCGTTGTTGTTGTAGAAATCCATGCAGGAGTACGTGTCCTCGGGCAGCTTGCTCTGGAGTTCCGTGAGGAAAGCGCCGAAATCGGCCCAGGTGATGTCCTCATCCTCGCCCCAGAGGGTCATGCCGACACTCTCCACCATCGTCTTGTTGATGAGCATCCCCTGCGCGGTCAGGCCAAGCGAGATCATGTAGAGCTGATCCTCATACTTGCCCGTATCGGCAAAGCCTTTGTTCCAGTCGGTCAGGTTGATGGTTCCGCCTGCCACGTAGCCGTCCAGCGGCAACAGCACATCTTTAGAACAGTACTCGCCAATCTGGTTGGACTGGAACTGCACCACATCGGGGGCGCTGCCGCTGGCGTACGCCGTCGCCATGGACACCCAGTAGTCCGCCCAGCCGGGGCTTTCGGTGACGATTTCCACATCCGGGTTCTGCGCCATGAACAGGTCGTTGATCGCGAAGTAGAGCTTGTCGCGGTTGGTGTTGCCCCACCATGCAACGCGCAGCACTTCCTTGTCGGCAGCCAGCGCGCTCATGCCAATCGGCAGGGTGATCAGCAGGGTGAACACGAGCAACATGGAGACGAGCCGGGTCAGGTTTTTCATTGTCATACCTCCCATGTAGTTTTATTTTACTCTACAGTAAAATCGAACGTGTTGCGGGAAAGCACCTCGCCGCTGTCCGCGGTCACGGACATATGGACGCGGTAGGCTTTTCCGGCGGCGCTTGCGTCCGGCGCCCAGATGAGGTGGTCCGCGATCTCCGCGCTATCCTCCGGCAGATCCAGGCAGTAACTGTGCTCACGCACAATCCTGCCGCTGCTCAGCTCGGCGATCTCCCAATGGATGCGGGCTTTCTCCACCGTGTGGTAGTGGTCGTTGATGATCCAAACGCGGGCCGTAAAGCTCTTGTCCGCGTCAAAGACTTTTTTTCTGCCCAGCACATAGGGCGACATGCAGGGCTCCAGCGAAATGAGTACCGGCGTGTAGACCGCCTGCATGGCGTCGTACACCTTGTAGGGCCTGCGGTAGTAGTCTAGCAGGCCGGAGCCGATCATCGGGCAGGCGTCGCTCCAGTAGTACAGGTACATCGTGCCCACGGGGTTGTACTTGCGCTGGCGCAGAAACTCGATCTGCTCCTTAACGGAAATCGCCTCATATTCCTGCGTGTTGCTGATAAACTCCTCAATGGAGTTGCCCATCTCCACCTTGGCAAACTTGAAGGTGTTGGAGTAGAACAAGCCCCAGTATTCCCACAGATCCCAGTCGGTGATGGGCCAGAGCTTGTCCTCGGGGATAAAGGTTTTCAGCGTTTCCAAACAGGGCAGCGACTGGGAGCCGAACTCCACGATGTTGGGGGGAATCATCTTGTCCTTGACGTTGGTGTCCCCGTCGGAGCAGCAGCCCGTCATGATGTTCATGACGCCCTCGCGGTAGTCGCCCAGGTGCACCCAGCGGTTCGGGTCCACGGTTTTCAGGGTTTCCTTCAAAATCTGGCACAGGCGGAAGTAGTTGTTGGGCTTGTCCGGCAGGAAGTAGATTTCCGGCTCCTTGTAGACCGACCACATGCCCATGCACGCGTGGTTGGTAAGCATGTAGCCCATATCGCGGATCATGTCGGAGGCGCGCATGATCAGGTCGTCATCGTCGCTGACGCAGTAGTGCAGCGGAAACACCTGCCACATCAGCAGCCCCAGCTCGTCGCAGAGGCGGTATACGCCGTCCTTCTCCACATGGCTGCCGATGCGGATGGAGTTGATGTTCATCGTGAGCATCTTGTCAAAATCCGCGCGCCACATGGTTTCGTTCGCTTCGCTCATCCACAGGCTGCTGATATAGCGCATGCCGCGCAGGAAGATGCGCTTGCCGTTTAAGTACCACTTGCCCAAGGTTTCGTCGTACTGGACGTCCTTGATGCCGAAGCGCTCTGTGACCTCGTCCTTGGCCAGCCGCAGCTTCAGGTTGTACAGGTGGGGATAGCCGTGATCCCACGTCCACCAGAGCTTTGCATCCTTGACCGTCACGTTGAACTTGAGCGTCGTGCTGCCGGGGGTGAGCACGACCTCCTTCTTGCGGCGGTGCAGCTCGCCGCTTTCAAAGTTGGCGGGTGTAATCAGCGCTTCCAGCGCGGTGGTGACGACCGCGCCCGTGGTGTTGTTCACCGTCACGTCCAGGCTGACCATCGCGTCGCCGGTGGGCTTGTCCTTGCCGTCGCCCTGCCAGTCTTTCTTCAAAACGGTTTTGGTGGTGATCTTGACGTATTCCACAAACACGCTGGGCCGGATCACCAGCGCAACCTCGTCCCAGATGCCCGCGGAGTTGCCGTCCTGCCGGAAGGCGGTCATGGAGCCGGGGCGGTGCATGGCGTCGATCATGTGCCCCTTGATCTGCGTGATGGCCTTGGCCTGGTGGCGCTGGTACTTTTCGGAAAGCGGCGTGTCCCGATCCATACCGGCGTTGATGTACTCGGTGGTATCGCGCGGCGCGCCGACCTTAACCACCAGCACGTTGGGCCTGTCGGTATGTAAAACGTCGGTTACGTCAAACTCAAAGGGGTTGAAAATACCCTCGTGTGCGCCCAGATACACATCGTTGAGCCATACATCGGCATAGTAGTCCACCGCGCCGAAGCGCAGGTACACCTGGTCGGTGGGGTTTTGCGCCGAAAAATCAAAGGCGGTGCGGAACCATACGGTGCCAAAATAATCGCCGATCTCGGTCAGGTACCAGTTGTTGGGCACGGCGATGGGTTTCCACGCGGCGGTTTCCGCTGCGGATGTGTGGAAGCCTAGTGCCTCGCCGCACAGCCCCTCGTCCTTGATGTAGTGCCAAATGCCGGATAAATCTATCTTCTGCCTGCCCTCATGAAGCATGATCATCTCGTCTACCTACTTTCTTCAAGCCCTTACTGGCAAGCCTTGATGATTGTCTGGTTGGCGGAAAGCTGCTTGCCGTCGGGGTCGAACGCCTGCATGCTCACCACGTATTCACCCGTATGCCCCATGGGCACGATCCATGCGATGTTGTCCAGCACCTCCGCCGAGTCCGGCTTGAGCACGGCCTCAAACTGGTGGGAAGCCAGCGCTTCGCCGCCTTCCTTGCGGGTGATCTGCCAGCGGATGGTGGCCGCAACATCGTGGAAGTGGTCGTTGTTCACCCACAGCTTGGCGGCAAACACCTCGCCGCAGTGGTATTGCTTCTCCCGCCCGATCAAATACGGGGTGCGATCCCACTCCAGACTGACCAGTACCTGCGTGTAGACCGACTTCATGGAGTCGTACACCTGATAGGGCTCGCGGTAGTAATCCAGCAGGCCGGAGCCCATCACGGGGCACGCGTCGCTCCAGTAATACAGGTACATCGTGGAAACGGGCTTGTACTTGCGCTGGCGCAGCACCTCGATCTGCTCTTTCACGACCAGCGCCTCGTAGCGCTGCGTGTTGTCGATAAATTCCTCCAGCGAGTGCCCCAGCTCCACGCGCCCGCGTTTGAACTGGTTGCGGTAGAACAGGCCCCAGTATTCCCACACGTCCCAGTCGATGGGCCAGAGCTTGTCCACGGGGATGAACTTGGCAAGGCTTTTCAGGCAGGGCACCGAGTCCGCGCCAAACTCCACGATGTTGGGCGCAAAGGCGGTGTTGCGGATGTCCGTGTCGCCATCCTGGCAAGAGCCGATCATGATGTTCTGCACGCCCTCGCGGTAGTCGCCCTTGTGGATCCAGCGGATGGGGTCCACCGTGCCCAGCGTTTCCTTGAGCACCTCGCACAAGCGGAAATACACGTTGGGCATATCGGGCAGCGCGTAGATTTCCGGCTCCTTATAAACCGACCACATGCCCATGCAGGCGTGGTTGGTAATCATATAGCCCATGTCGCGCATCATGTCGGCTGCGCGGTCGATGGAATCATCGGTGTCCTCAATCACGTAGTGCAGGGGGAACACCTGCCACATCAAAAGGCCCAACTCGTCGCAGAGGCGATACACGCCGTCCTTCTCCACATGACTGCCGATGCGGATGGAGTTGATGTCCATATCCAGCATCTTTTGGAAGTCCGCGCGCCACATGGTTTCGTTGGCTTCGCTCATCCACAGGCTGGAAATATAGCGCATACCGCGCAGGAAGATCTTTTTGCCGTTTAAGTACCACTGCCCCTGCGCGTCGGTCACGATCTCCTTGATGCCGATCACCAGCGACGCGCTGTCCTGCTCCAGCCGGAAATCCGCGCGGTACAGGTTGGGGGCGCCGTGATCCCACGTCCACCAAAGGCGCACGTCCTCAACGGTCACGAACAGCTTGAAAACATTGTCCCCGGGCTGCACCACCACCTCGCGGTGGATGGCGCAGGGTTTGCCGCCCGCAAAGTTTTGGGGGCTCACCGTCAGCTCAATGGCGGTTTTTACGGCCCGCCTGGCCTTGCTGTGCACAAATACGTCAAACGCCGCAAGGCCGGTGCCGTCGGGCTTGTCCTGCTGGTCGCCCAGCCAGTCCTTCTTGTAGCCGATCTTGGTATAGGCCTTGATATAGTCGATGTGGATATCCGGCTTGGCGACGAGCGTCACGCTGCCCCACAGCCCGCCGGAGTTGCCGTCCTGCCGGAAGGAGGTCATGGCGCCGGGGCGGTGCATCGCCTCCACCATGTGCCCCTTGATCTGCGAGATGCCCTTGGACTGGTGAAACTTGTACGGGTCGGAAAGCGGCGTGGCCGCACCGTCGGTCAAAACATATTCGGTGGGGTCCTTGGGCGCGCTGTCGCGCACCACCACGGTGTTGACGCCGTCCAGCCGCACAATGGACGTAATATCATATTCAAAGCTGTTGAACATGCCCTCGTGCAGGCCCAGGTATACGCCGTTCACCCACACTTCGCTGATGTAGTCTACCCCCTCGAAATGGAGGTACAGGTTTTGGCCCCGGAAGGCGGCGGGCACACTGAACGTACGGTGGTACCAAATGGTGCCGAAATAGTCGCCGATTTCGTCCACCAAGTACCAGTTGTGCGGCACAGCGATATCGCGCCACGCGTCAAACTTGTTGCTCTCCAGATAATAGCTCTGGCGCTTGCCCACATCGTTCTGGTCTAGCTTGTATTTCCAGGTGCCGTTCAAGTCAAGGCTGGGCCTGTCGTATAACGCTTGAATCATGATATATGCTCCTCTTTCTTGATCTGAAACCTGTGCGGGTCTACATCGGCTATTTTCCATGCGCAGAAACCGCGCGGCGGCCCTGCGGAACCGCAGCCGTGGCTGGGACTGCTGCTCTGCGTGCCACCCTGTGCTCCGGCTGTGGCGCGCGTGTCCCGCCGCCATTGCTTGGGCCGATGGCATGGCCCGCGCTAAGGCCAATGTCGCAGGGTCATAAAACACACTTCAGCCGGTCAGGCGTTCGCCTGTACGGGGCCGTTTGTTGTATGCAGCTGGCTGACGCGGCTTATGCGCTGTATGCCGTTCGTACCGGATACGGCTTTGCTTGTGCGCCTCCGCTTCCCTTGCGTTGCCGGTTCCCTCCGCAGAGCCGGTCCTCTTCGTGTTACATGGCAGGGTGATGCCTCCATTTTACCACGACGGGCGGCCCCCATGCGCTTCAAACCAACCCCCGTTTCATTTGATCGCTTGATAATGCTTATGATTCTGTCATTTCAAACAGTTTCTTAACGTTTTCGTCGGTCACCTTACGCTCCAAAGCAAAACCGGGCAGCTCCACCAGCGTGATCTCCGCCAGGTAGAGCACCTCCGTGCCGTACTCCAGGTGCCCCGCGTGCACGCCGTTCATATCGGCAATGGTAAAATGGAAATGCGCCACGCCGTTGATCACCGTGCCGGCGATGCCGCCAAACTCAAACGCGCCCACCTCGTCAATAAAAATGTCCTCGCTCTGCGCGCTCAGCGATGTGGGCTTGTGATAGCGAAGCCGCTGTACAGAACCAATGCCGCTGGCGATGTAGGCATTTTTGACGCCCAGCTCTTTGAGGGTCCCCTCTACCGATTCGATAATCTTCTCGCCGCGTTCCAGTTCGAGGATGATGATTCTGCCAAAGGTATCCGCCACGAATTTCTGCATGAGCTACCTCTTTTCTATTCGGATTATACTTTATAATTTATACATGGAGTCTATCATGAGTTTTCAGAAAACGCAAGCCCCTTTTCTAAAATATTCTCGCTAACGCCGTTAATATATATGAAGCATAAACAGATGCTCTGGCGGCGGACACACGGAAAAGCCAAACAAAGATTGACACGCGTTGTAAATTGAGAGTATAATGTATACAGTCGGAATTCTGAAAGCAGCAGGACTTCTGGCCGTCTGGATATTTGACACGGGCCGCTTTTCCATGCAACCCCCGCCAAACGATCTTCTTCATCACCGGTTACAACCGCATCGGTTCTATCCTATGCAACAAGGAGCTGACCTGTATGACCCACCCAAACCTCGTGGATTCGGCCTATAACTCGATCCTGAATATGATCCTAAGCGGTGAGATCAAACCCGGCGAGCGTATCATGGAGGGTGAAATCGCAGATTCGCTGGAGATCAGCCGCACGCCGGTTCGCGAGGCGATGAATCAGCTTTGCCAGAACGGGTTTATCGTTTCGGTCAAACGCAGGGGCCTGTATTGCATTGAAATATCCGAAAAGGAACTGCTGGACCTGATCGACCTGCGCGTCGTGCTGGAGGAGCTGTCCTGTAAAAAATGCATCGAAATCGCCACCCAGAAGGACATTGACGAGCTCTACGCCTATGTGCAGGCGTTTATGGCGCTTTCGCCGGAAGAAAAAACAAGGCGGCACATGCACGCTGATATCGGCTTTCACATCCGCATCGCGAACAACAACCTGAAAAACGTCAAATACAGCCAGACCGTGATCGAAACCTCCTGGAACGACCATCTGGAACTGGTCAAGGCAATCGAACAGCGCAACAAGTCCGTGGTCACCTGCCTGAACCAGCGCCACATCCAACTGATGAAGGATACGCAGGTACTGATGCAGCAAATGGATTGAGCTTGCATTGGCTGAAACCAGATTGGCACGCGAAGCGGCCGTTTTGGTTGTGCACACAGAAATGGGCAGCACGCCAGCGACGGCAAAGCGTGTGGATGCACAGGCGCACCATCGGGCCGTTGGTGGGGGTTACAGGGTTGCGTGCTGCACGCGTTGCCGCCGGTCATTCTTCAGGATGCAACCGGATTCCCGTGTTTCATGGGACAAACGCCATACAGATACCCTTGCATGCATACCACGTTTACGAAAGAGATCAACTAAAACCCGTTGCCTGATGGGGGCAGCGGGTTTTAGTTGGCTCGATGCTTAATCATACGTTTATCCGTTTCAATTCATGAATGCACCTTCGCACGCGAGCGATGATGTGCTGTAGCAAGGCGCGGAAGCGAAGACGCACCCCGCTACGTGGCGCTTTATCGCCGAAGCCATGAGTCAGTGCGCCGTGAGTCGT
>Ga0351970_1085_pt1 | contig 20506 bp, 13 predicted proteins | sample BONcelFGM3001C10_FD_206752 | JGI IMG/M metagenome (GOLD analysis project Ga0351970, IMG submission 206752) | Enriched cells from coal bed in the Powder River Basin, Montana, United States - BONCAT cells FGM rep2 HSBNCT.FGM.300.1.C10 ...
CCGGCGCGTCTTTTCTGCCTTTTCTCGGCATAAAAGTTTGATAACATACATTGATTTTATGTAAATATAAATATATGGAGGGCGTCCCTAACTGGCCCTTCCTGCCATGCTGAGATATCGCCATCCATCACGTGGCTGAAGCCATCGACGGCGGATCCATTGTCGGACACTCACCCTTGATCAATGTGCTCACGGTCCACGGAACGGCGGCTGAGAACGTGCGTATGCTGGGTGAAAAAATTCTGATCCCGGTAGCTTACATGGTGGGCGATCTGATCTCGGAGCTGATCCGCAGGCGGGAGCAGGCAATTCCGGGGCCCATCGAAAGCCTTGATTTCGAAGCGCTGCTGTCCCGGGAGCTCAATGAGCCCATTGATCCGGCTCGAAAGGGCCATCTGCTTCCCCTGCCTCCCGAGGACCTTCACTACAGCGTATAGTAGTTAGGGGACGCCCCGTCACGGTCATTAACAATTCTCGTACGGCCCATGACGGTCGCAATCGGGAGGCTGCCGGTTTTAAGCAACAGATGAAAATGGTTGGGAATAAGCGCCCAAGCGAAACATCGCTCCCCAATTGGCATTACCTCAGATAAAGAGGCATCAGGGTGAACCTACCATCCAGTCTGTCAGGCACATCCCGCAATGTCTGCCCATCCCATAGCGACTTTCTCCAGATAAAAGGCTTGCCGTGGACATGGGGCGTGCCATAGAGCATCCAGAAACCGTTAGCTGAAGATTTCGTATCAAGGATGCCGGACAGGCCCATAAAAGAGCGAACCATGTCCGTGGATGCTACCTTGGCGTCAATGGATCCATCGGGGACCTGCTTGGGATAGTCGGTCTCCCCATACCCGAGATCCCAGCGCCCAAAGATGGAAAGAGGGTTGGACTGATCGGTGTAGGTGATGACCTGCCTGGCCATTGCCACATTATGCACCTTGGGCAGGAGTTTTTCGAATTGAACCTTTCTTGCCGGCCGGTTGTCTGTAGACTCAAGATCGCTTCGCACCTGCAGCGAGGCCGGGTAGTTTATCCCCATAAGATAGTTTGTGGTAACCATTTCGCTGTCGTAATCGGTTGAGCAAGGGTCTCCGTCAAGTGACTTGCTGCTGACCGTATAGTTGCTACCGGTTGAACGGTAGTAGATAAAGCAACGGTAGGACATCTCCACCAGACCGGTTTCACCGGTTTTCGCATCAACCAGCATGTATCCGTTCAGATAGGTCCCGGTATTATCGAGCGAGATGGTATGGAAGAAATCGTCAACGGAGGCAGAAAAATGCTCCGCCAAAGCCGCCCGCCAAAAAATCCAAAGCCCCAGGGGTTTGACCTTACTTTTAGACATCCGGTGAGTGGTCTCGTTAAATAGGAGTCCCTTGTTGTTGTAACCAAAATCGGTGTTCGAGCCGATCAGACCGGGACTCACGGCATTGATGGTTAAAAGATCGCCATTGACTGAAAGCGTCTGCACCATCGTCTGGGAAAGAAATCCCGACCAGGTGTTGTGGGTGAGGATGACCTGGCTTCCGCTTCGCTTCAAAAAGGCCGAGCACTTGTCGGGATGATCTCCAGGCCTCACACCGCCCGGGGCGAGTTCGGATGAAAATGAAATCACATCCATAAGGTCGCAGTAGGCATTCACAAAATAGACATCCATGAAGGTGAGGCCAACTGTTTCATATCCAAGAGTGAGCTCCGAGACTTCAAAATAGTTTTTGTCGGGCAGCCAGTCCCCTGAAAAATCAAGGAGTGCCGGCTCATTGAGGGTGGCTCCATGATAGATTCCCAACATCCGGAAGAGCAGTCTTTTTAGTCGATAAGCCGTCAGTTCCTCAGTGGTTGAATCTTTGAGGAGCAGCAAAAAAGCACCGTAATTATCATTAAGTAAACCCGCTGCTTGATCCAATTCCGCCTGCGTGGGGCCAAGCTGTTTTGGAAAGCTATGGGAGGTATCGAGCAGATAGGCATGGTCCCACGCATTGTCCCTGGCAGAAAGAATGGTATTGCCCTGCAGCGTGCCCTGAACGAATCCCGCCCGGTACTCGGCCTTAAGGTCGTTTGCATCTCTTGAGACCACGGTCATATTGACGATGTTGTTGATGGTCTCGATCACCCCGGAGGCGTTGGCATCCAAGGTGTAACTTTTTAGTCTGGATGACTTCGCGGGAAGCGGATCCATGCTCTGGGCCTCGAGTGATGCTACCCCGAAGACCAATATTGTTAGCAAAAATGCCGTAACGCTGCGTAGCTCGACGAAATGTTTCATCCTTTTCTCCTTTTATTAAGGCCCGCCGCTTTCATCCCCAGATCCCTCTGGGTTAGGCTTATTTCTTAGGGACGTTATGTTATTAATGCTTTACTTTTTACCTACCTAATATGGTGTCTGAACGGAAACCACGTTTATGTTTGAAAACTTGCGTTATTACCGATTCATAAAAAGCTGAAATTGCTGTTTACCGTCATTCCGGCGAACGCCGGAATCCAGTATCATCAAATGGTTATGGACTCCGGCTTCCGCCGGAGTGACGTTTGTTTATTCATTCTATCATTACATCAATTGCCTTTGAAAAGGTTTTCGTTCAGACACTATATTAAGGAGCACATCATAAACTCTGATGGGCTCGTCCAACTACAGGATAAGATCGTGGATCGCTACGCTCTCACGATCTATCCTTATTCGTTTGCCCCACCGCCGTCCGACGTGGATCTGCATCAGATCCCTGCCGAAGATCAGCTTCCCGGAAAAACCGCTGCGGGCCTGCTGCTGGCGCGACACTGGCATGACCCCCGGCACGAGGTGGTTGAGGACAAGAGTCTTCACTCCGCAGCTCTCGGCCACCGCGCCGACCTCCTCGATCGGCGTGTGGGAGTTGAGCATGTGCTGCCTCAGGGCATACGCTGGAGTCCCCTCCGGCGGGTTTGCGCCGAACTTGAAATTGACCCATTCAGTGTCGATCACCTCGTGCACCAAGATGTCCGCTCCCCACGCCAGGGTCTGCAAGTTGCCGTTGGTGTTGGCGCCCGTATCGCCCGAGAAGACCACCGACCCGTCAGGGGTGTTGAAGCGGAAGGCGAACGCCGGATAGACCTGATGGTGGTCCACCAGCGTGGCCCAGACCTCGACGCCGTTCTCGTCGTCGGGGTAGATCAAAAACGGGGGGGTCACCGGGCAGGTGGGACTATCCTTGGCGGGAAGCGTGGTTCCGATCTCCGTCACCTCCACCAGGCTCCGGAAGTCGGGATAGGCATTATCCAGCGTCATGTCGTTGATGGTCTGGGCGAACGCCTGCCAGATCAGGTCGGTCATCTGTCGGGTGCCGGGAGTCGGCGTGATCAGGGCTGGGGCGGCGCTGTCGGTGTAGACTAGCTTGCTCTCGTCGAATCCGGTCTTGTTGATGTCCAGTTGGCCGCGGTTGCACGGGCCGATCACCTGCAAGGGGTTGAGGGTGCCGAGGCCAGCCCCAGGCCCGATCAAGAGGAGGTTGGGGTAGTCGGCGATGTGGTCGTTGTGAAGGTGGGTGAAGAAGAGCGCCTTCACGTTTCGGAGGAAGGTCGAGGAGCCGGCGCCGCAGTAGCTGTCGCCGTTCATGATCGGCTCGGTGTTGAACGCCTCGCTCAGCCGGCTGCTGGAGCCCTGCCCGAGGTCGACGAGGTAAATAGTTTCTCCGACCACTAGGGCCGAAGATGAGCTGGCTCGGGCCGTCTCGGGCCACCAGGACACCCCGCCTGTCGTCCCGAGGAGCACGAGACGCGTTCCGAATTCCTGTGCAGCGTGACAATTGCCCGCGCTCGGTGAAGCGGTGAGCGCCTCCCCCCCAAAAAGGTTCATCAGCGGTGCTGCTGCCAGCGTCACCCCTGCTCCCTTGAGAAACGTCCGTCGGGATACTCTGCCGGTTATAGATTCATCGATCCTGCTCATTGGCACCTCCTGTTCGATGCGACGAGCATCCTTAAGACGAGTGCTGCAAAACTCCTGAGCAAAACTTGGGTCTTCATGATCTTTTGTCCTTCGTCATTGGGTTTTGTTTCTCCAGCATAGACAACAAGCCATGCCGTTTTAACCCTCAATTACGGTCGGCGTCTAACGGAGAGATCACTGGACCGGCGCTGTTAGCCGGTTCCAGTGAAGCGACTTGTTGGACAAGCCCGACACTTTATATAAGGAAACGCATTTTTAACGTCCCCCAAAGCTCAGTATCTCCCATTAAGGGCATTGTCGGCAATCCGTTTGGAGCCGTCACCTCGGTATAACGCTTGGTTGCCTGCCAGAAATGCGATGAACAGGGCGGCACCGATGCGTTTGTTGCCGTCGCTGAAGGCGTGGTTCTTGACCACGAAGTAAAGCAGATTGGCGGCCTTTTCCTCGATGCTGGGATAGAGTTCTTCGCCGCCGAAGGTCTGGTAAATGGCCCCCAGGGCGCTTTTAAACCCCTGGTCCTTTTCCAGGCCGAACAGCCCACCGAACCCGGTTTTCATGGCCGAGACGATCTCTATGGTCGCCTCGTACGTCATCAAGTAGGCCGCCGGATGCGTGGTCTGCTCGATGGCCAGAGTCCCATGATCGAAACGATCCAGGGTGGTCAATGCATAGGCATAATCGGTGATGACCTGCAAAAGCCCCTTGGCCTCGTCCAGGCCGATAGCCTGATGGACCAGGGTCTGTTCCAACAGGCCGACGGTGTACCTCAGATCACCCAGTTTTTGTTCCTGCTCCTGAAGCCGCTTTTCGTTGAGGGTGAAGCCGCGCACCAGGTGCTCCTTTAGCACCTGCGTGGCCCACTGACGAAACTGGGTGCCGCGTTTGGATTTGACCCGGTAGCCCACCGAAATGATGACGTCCAGGTTGTAACACTGTACCTGATAGGTTTTTCCGTCACCGGCAGTATGTGCAAATTTTGCACGAACTGCCGTCTCTTCGAGTTCACCTTCCTTAAAAACATTGCGCAAATGCTTGGTAATGACCGAGCGTTCCCGGCCGAATAGGTCGGCCATTTGGTCTTGGGTCAGCCAGACCGTATCCTTTTCAAGGTGGACCTCAAGCTGAACCTTGCCGTCTTCTGCGTTGTATAGGATCACGTCCATCAATCCGGCTCCGCGCCAAACAAATCCATCTGTCCTTTAAAGTATGGTAGAGTAGAGGGGTGGTCAAAGCGGTTTTAGGTTGGCCTATCTGTTTCCGCCCCTTTCGTCTGGCGGTGCCTCAATATCCTGACCATGACTATCTCACCCATCCCTCCCTCATCAAACCGTGCATGCGATTCTCCCGCACACGGCTTTCCGATGTTCTTCACCGCACGGCATGCGCCCTTGTCCAGCCTGCTGTCGTTGGCACTTTGTAAAGCCCGTATGTCTCATACAGGCTTCGATTGGTGAACCGGACATACCCGGTTTCCCGATCAGTGCTTCTGCCAGCTCCGCTTGAAAAGCGGTTACCCCTTCCTTTACCTGGATGTCCTCGAAGGTGACGCCATCTATTCCGGCGCTGCCATTGTTGGCACGAACAAGATCATAGGCATGACTGAGGATGTCTTCCCGATATATCTTGTCATACAAGGCATGGAATCGGCATGCCGGTTCCTGCTTGGCCTTGCAGTAGAGCTTCCTCTGTAGTGTCCTGATGCTTTCCGGAGTTCTTAGTATTTCTGCAATCCCCCATCCTCCACTCTTTGGTTGCGTGAACAAAGCAGGGTCTCTTCCCTCGGGCGGGTTTATGTTGTCCCCTGCCCTCACACGGTACTATTGACCCCTCCGACTCCCGATGCGGCTCACCGCGACTTCGGTTTCCCTTATACGCGCCGGTTGATAACCCTCCGGTATCACCGCATCGGGTCTCCAGCACTGGGTTGTTCATCTGCTGCAACATGCCGACCCTGCTACCCCGGAAGATCCAGACAGACGCTTCCGTTTTCCAATCTGTCCGGCTTCGGCCTTCCCCACACGTCCACTGGGTCGGCATCTCCTTTTGATTTACGAGGCTACTTCTGGGTTCACTTTCGTTACGGCCTGCCACTTTGCCAATTGGGAACTCACGACCTTCTGTTACCAGAACGCCGCTCCCTTGAGCTACCGGACTGTACGGACAACTCTCCGGACGGGACTTTAACCCGTTAGATGGACAACTGTTACTGCGAACGGACGTCCTTCATTTATTCGCAATTAATATATCCTTTATGCTCAGGCATTTATCACGGGCAATTTTCTCGCCTTTGTTGACGACTGAACTGGCAGTTGACAGGGCGATCTTCAAATGCTTTGCCACTTCCGTCATGGTCATTCCCAATTCTCGTACGGCCCAGTAGCAGACAAGCGCTCTTGCCTTGACGATCGTCCGTTCCTTGGAAGGACCGATGATCCGGTGAGGTTCGATGGAAAATATATTACAGACGGCTGGAATGATATCGGCTATGCTGATGCCTTGAGTGGATAAGGAATATCTTGTTTTCATGGATTCCCGGGCGTCCGACAAGACCCTTTCCACGAACTCGCCATCCCCTAACATCCGTTCATCGCTCTTCTGAAACAGGCCGGCTTTGCGCATCAATCGAACAGCCGACCAGCCGCCGGCACTGCGGATCAACCCGCCGCCCACAAGATCCGGCTGTGTTCCAAGCGCAATTCCTTTCATGAGAAAAGCACGGTAACGTCTGCGTGCCACGCTTTTTTTCTCTCCGAACAGGGCAAGCACTTCATCCATCGCCTGCCAGTCATTTGATCTTTTTCCCATCAGGTAACTGTGCCCGGAAAATGGATATCGATCCAATTCGGAGACATCCGGCACTATCGTTGCCCGTAAGGGATTCAGGTGAATGTATCGAACCAATTCTTTTAAGTAGGCGTCTTCCTGGCAGAGGATCGATTTATAGCGGTTTTGAAACAGATGGCCGCTTCGATGATACCGCCGGTTGAAACTTGTTGCATATCCCGTCAGTAGACGGCCCATGACAGTCGCAACCGGGAGGCTGCCAGTTTTAAGCAACAGATGAAAATGGTTGGGAATAAGCGCCCAAGCGAAACATCGGGTTTTTGTTTCGATCAGGATTTTACCAAGGCGCGTTAAAAAATCATTCCGATCCTTGTCGTCCCGAAAGAGGATACCGCGTTTTATCCCTCTGACAATGATGTGGTGCACCGCTCCCGGTGCGTCTATTCTGGCTTTTCTCGGCATGAAAGTTTGATAACATACCTTTGATTTTATCTAAATATAAATATATGGATGGCGTCCCCAACTTGCCTCAATCATTATTCAGCTGCAACTTTAAAACTAAATTCGTTTTTATTCGGCAAGTCCATCAGAGTCCATCCGGGCTCTAAGTAAACCAAGGACCTCACCTTAATTTTTTCAACACACGAACCGACACGCTCAAGAGACAGCATATTTACACCTCGCGGGGTATCTATGGGTTGACCAACGGCGCTGGGAGACGGAGCGCCAATCACCATGTATCTGGTTCCTTCTGGCATCGCACCCCAACGCCGATGCTGATGACCATGCAAGAAAAGCCGAGGGGCAAACGTTTTCTGCAAAAAGTTGTTCATGAAAATATCACCTGCATCAACCTGCTCACGTACGCGAGGGTAAGCCACGGGGCTGTGGTGTGTAAGTGAAATGTGTAAAATTCCATTATCAACACTAGAAAGCCCCTTTTCTTCGAAACTATTTATAACTTGGTTAGTATCTTCGTCATCAATTTTTCGAAGTGGCCACGAATCCGTGCCGATCCGTTTCGATGTATTGAATCCTGAGAAAACCACGCCATACTCAGCAAAACCAAATTCCGTCCAACAGCCAACAGGGGAGCCACGCCAAGCTCCTGTTGTTGATGACACCTTGGCAGCAAATTCACTAAACGGCTGACTAGCATACGCACTTAACGGATTAATCTTAATCTGTTTATCATCAGGTATTTTCAAAAATAGCTGGCTTTTATCCTTGCTTCCATTTTTGGTTGGTTTCAAGCTTAGCTGCTGTGCACCTGCTAATGGGATTGAAACATCGTGATTCCCTGGTACCAATAAAAGCCTTGGCGAGGGGAGACGGATTCCAAGCCGTTCTGTGAAGCCCTGGAGCCATTCGAGTGCGATCTTGTAATCATCCGGATGACCTGTATTACCAATATCTCCGGTTACAGCAATAATGTGGGGTCCCTGTTGCCACTCCGCCTTTATTTTGTCACACAGATAATCGATTTTAGGTGTGCCTGCTAATGTTTTCTCTGTGCCTTGCAAGCCGAAATGAAGATCTGAAAGGTGTAATATATGAAATGGACTTTTAGGTTTCATTTCCAAACTGTAAAGAGATCTCTTGCGCCTAATGAAGGTTACAATCTGGGTCCCAATAGCGGCTAAACCACCGGCCTCAAAATCGTTGAAGGTGAAAAATAACGGTTGATCAATTCCTGGATTATGCAAGAGAAAATCACGAACAAGGTCCATTGACGTGTTATCCCAGTGAGCACTGACAAGCGCTACAAGATAGCGTTCACTTGCTATCCTGAATAACTCTTTGAAATTAGTTCCTTGACTATCGTCATCCCATTCTGTCAACCTTACATCGAGTAAAACAATATCATAGTTGTTGCTTTGTTGTCTCAGCATTCTTCTGGCATGATCCGTATTTTGAGCGAAGGTTAACCGAAACCCTCTTGAGTCATAATATTGACTGCTGAGTTTATTGTATTTCTGGTACCGGCTTTTAAGATTTTTACTTTCTTTAGCCTCATCGTCAATCACTATAACGCTCCAGTTACTCATTTTTCGCTCCGATATAAATGTTGAACCAATGGTAATTGTACTCTAACGGTCATTTTCCCGTCAGTAAGATCATGATTAGCGGGGTCTTTTATAAGCTGAAAGGAAACTACGCCCTCAGCAGCCGTCTTTTTAGGAAATTCAGTTTGATCAGTATAGTTCCACATTGTAATCAATAAAATATCTTCCATAATTTCCAAACTACATGACAGGTCACATTTCAAATCATTCTCATTGATTCGTCGTGATGAATGAACAACATTATAAAGATAGTCCCGAACCATCTTCCTCGCGATTGGAGGGAAAATAACAAAAATATCTCCAGAGTTTTTAACGTTTTTCATAGAAACATCAATATCCGGAAGAACAGCAGAGTCAGCCTTCATCCATCGTTCAAGATTTCTTCCAAAGTTGGCCAAAACTTTTGCCGTCCACTTTTCACTCACAATTGATGTGGCCAAAAAATCGCGTAATTTTTCTGCTGTTATAATAAAATTTTCTCGAAATGATGATGAAAGAGATGATAGAGAATTGACTATCAATGATCGAATTTCATCAAAGTTACCCAAATCCCAATCTTCTTTCTCTATATGATTGATAAATCCACGTATTTTATCCGCTTGATCTTGAGGATTAAATGAGCTTGCCGCTGTGTCACTTAGCACATGAGTGTCGATTTCCAGAAGTGACTGCTCTAGAGTTCTTAGATCTCTGGTAAGATCTTGTTTATTGGTGTGTAATTCTCTAATTAATTTTTTACGCAAAAATCCAGTGTGATTCCGACTGTCGTTTTCACCAAGCAATAACACAAGCGAAAAAAGCGCATGCCTCGTACCCCTGACTTCTTCACCTTGACCATAAAAATGAGCAGCCGAAAGTAATGACTTGATTTTTAGCCCAGTGGCGATGTCCAATTCGTTACTTGGTATTTCATTGAGCAGTTCATGAAAATTGCCTGACCGCCTCATCAAAATACCAACGATCAATAATAAATGCCCCGCTGGATCTTGGGCATTAATAAACAGTTTCCACAGGTGTCTGGTGATGTATTTGACCTGTCTTTCGCTTGCTAAGAGAAGCGAAAGACAGCCCAATCGTTCCAGTTGAAGTATTCGTGCTGGGTTTAAATTATCTGATTCCGGCTCCAGTATCACTTCTAAGAGTAATTGAAATCGCTCTTGGACCTCCTGATCGGTGAAATCGTCAAAATAAATCAGAAGCTGACAAATGAGTATTTCAAGTTTAGCATCCCGCCATTTCGTCCTATCACCCTGATAATCATCACCCCAAGGGTCCTGTGCCAGTTTTAGTCCAATATTCTTGTAAGATGTGGTTCTAATGATCTCCATGACCGTCGCGGCCAGGCCAGTGGATGTTACGTGGTTTAAATGATATTTAATTGGTTCTTTCCCTGCCAACCATTCCTTGCCGAAAGTAAGTGGACGGTTATCTGGCAAGTGTCCAGGATTAAGGCCGTGACGCTTCCAATGCGTCGTAACAGAACTGGCTTCCCAGCTTCTTACCCATTCATCCATTTCTTTTGCTGCATCATTACTCCACATACGCCGCGCGAATTCCCTTGCCTGGTCAATTGCACGGCACAGGGGACATGTCCTGGCATTTCCAAGTGGCGGCACATCCCAGCGCCAATAGTAGCGGTGCGTTTTACTATACGACCCGGAGAGGTATTTTCGATACAGGGGAAGGCCGGTCCGCGTGACAAGCCCCACATGAATTACATCCTCAGCGCCCGCGTTACGAAGTAATTCCTCCATTTCACGCTGGACCTTACCGGTCACAGCTCCGTCGTCCATCAACACGACTTTTTTCCTGGTTTTAGTATCCTGACCGTCGCGCAGTTCGTGTCTTATCCGATCGTAGGTAAGCGATGGAATACGAATAACCGTTTGCGCATGAGGCGCCAAAAAATGCACAGGAATAAAGATCGGCAATTGCGCGTCACGTTCACTGGCAAGACTCTTTACGGCATTAACCATCTTTTCCGTGACAGCATGTGATGAATACACCACAATAATATTGGATTGTTCATCACTAGCCTCTTTTTCCAATTCCTCCAACTGTTTAAGTAACCATTCAATCGCCGTATCCTTATAAAAGCGTTTTGTTTCGACACAGTCGCCCAAATTCAGGGTCAACAGATCATGATGCGATCCATAAACCCAATGACCAAGTTTCAAAAGACCGAAACGTAACAGTTCGTCGTAGGTTTCCTGCGGATTTTTTCCGTAAAATGAGTCTGTAAAAAAATCCAGGTCTTTATTAAGACCAAATCTTCGTATTGGCGCTGCCTTTGGACCCCCACGGCTAATATACGGTGTCCCGGGAATACGTTCATACTGCAGAGCATTTTCCGGACGCTTAATTATTTGAACGGGGTCATGAATCCAATTCAGCGCATAACGACTTGAGACAGGAGGGACGTCTACACCTTGAACTTGTGTATGCCGCAGTAAGTGAATAGCCGATTGACCTGCTTTTTTCGCACGTTCAGTGGTATTGCCCGTCACGTAAATACTGCTTACGACTACCTGCTGATTTGCACGCTCTGTTTCGCTTTCCTGAGATTCATTAAGACTCATACGCGCTTCGCGGGGTAGTAGATTGGTCAGCAATGGGTCGGCTGCGACACATTCGGCTTTATTAGCGTGGAGATACCAGATACGCTCCAATGCTCGACGAGCGACAGCCAATCTTTCCGGGACTAAGAGAGCTTGGGTGAGGTCCAGGTAACCATTAAGGACAATGATTGGAAGGTTGTTGGCATCGCGTTCCCAGATTATCTCCTCACTGATGAATGCTGAGTCGGACAGACTTACGCCCGCCCCTGGCAGCCCTTCCCAAAATAATTTAGAATCGTGCTCACGCAGCATATTGAAGATAAATGTGCCGCGATTCTCTTTCACCAAACGAGTTTGCTCCTCATCCTTCTCGAATATGCGACCACTAACTTTAGATGTAATACTCCTAAAGCATTTGACGCACCAATCGCGGGTCACCATATATACTAGAACATTGTTTCTCCTGCCTCTATGTTCTGCACTATATAGCACGGCTTCCAGCAATGACGCATCCTTCCGTGAGAGATCAGCAATTATCCATACCCATGCTTTGTCATGCTGCTGTCGTTTACTACCAAGAACAGCCAAATACCATTGATGAACAAGATTCTTTCTCACTATGGCAGGGAGCCACAATGAGGGCGTCGTTAATAATTCTGCATCGCGCCATGACCTACTTTTTACTCCACCTCCAAGGTCACGATCATCGAAGACTTCCCAATCGCTGTACTGTGTTTTACCTAGATTGCCAGAGTCGACATCACTATTTGTTATTTGATCCCACCCTGATATCTTCTGATCATTTTTCACAGACAATACATGATCAAGGTCGAGACAGAAGTGCCAGGCAGTACCGGCGCTGAAGTGGACACGTTTATCTTGAGCGATGAAATCTTTCTGTTTCCCAAGGTTTATTGTTTTACCCATTGTATTTGGGCTCCACGGCAGCCTAGCGCCAAGCCATTCACCAGCAGTATAAACCCCTGTACAATCCTCTTTATCCGAGAGAGCGTGGCGAACATATTGAAGCCCTGTAAGCGCTGTTCTCTTTCTCCGATCATGGCGAGACAAAGGTTCTTGAAAAAGTAATTTACCGATCTCATGGAGCTTATTTGTTGTCGGTTTGATATTGGACAATATCTTAGACAACTTACTGCTGAGTTTCTTTGTAGCTTTTTCCTTCCATAACTCGAGGTCTGCCAAAAGACCACGCCCCTGATCCACATAAAAAATTTCAAGCCATGTGGAGTGTTTGCTGCTCAGTTCAAAGCCGCTAAACCCGGGACAGCATTTTTTCTCATCCGAAATATAGTAATTTTTTTTAAGCCAAAATTTCGTCTCTTGCCCATCATGCTCCCTTAGCCTGGCATATATTCCAACATAACAATTGGATAATTCTTCTTTGGCGTCGTATGCATGTTCACCGGCATTCAGCATTATCTCAACCAATAAAATATGAATTTTATCAATTAGTTCGCCAAAAAGGTCCGGTTCACCTTCAAAAAAACCCTTTATTCTAGATTCCCTAACACTTCTATTCCAGTTATAGGTAATTGCTGAAACATCATCCTCTCGTTGGAAACATGAAACAGGTTCGATCATGGCATCCAAACAAAGCGAATCTGGATATGCCATGATATACCTGCTTGAGGAAAGCTTCTCATGCAGAGCCTCCATTTCAGGAGAGTAAGATGTTTCTCCCAGCATAATTTCAGCAGTAACACCCCTAAGTGCAGACAGAAAACCATGTTGACTCACAAATTTCAGAAAGCCACCACGAATCATGATATCATCTGGCGTAGGTTCAGCTCCCAGCAATAACATCAATCTTGATCCAGTCCGTACACAACAGGTTTTTATAGCAATGAAAATGCTCAAGAGGGGAAGTGGATCTATCCAACAGACTCGTGAAAAATCAACAATCAGCAATATCTGAGTAGTTATTTGCGAGAGTTCTTCTTGACAGACACCGAATGTCGCCGACCAGTAGTCATTACGAATCTCTATATAGCCACATTTCCCAGACTGGACATGCCAAACTGGTCTTTTACTCTGGCCATTGTTTCTGGTAACTATCGAAATAATAGATACCGGTTCAGCTTGTTGTTCTTTCATCAGGAGTGCCCCCAGATATCAGGCTATAAATATCGTTATTGGGAGAAAAAGGGAGAAAAAAAGAAAAAGGGGACAGATTTATTTATTGGATTTCCTCGGCCTTCCCTGCCATCTGAACTCCACCCCCTTTCGATTTTATGGTCAATCTCTTCCACGAATCGCGCGCTACCGGTTAACTGGCCGCTCAGGAGTGGCTGGCGGATCAATTCCCATTCCCCATCAAGGATTATTCCTTTTACCCATTCCATATATCTCTTCGAATGCTTCTTCCGATTGTCGGCAAGTCCCATATTGCACGGATCTAAATTCAGCCTCTCTTCTTTATTATTGCCGGTTTTCTTCCATAACTCGGATTTCGGGGGATTTCAGGGGACACTTTACTTAATTCTTTAGCAAAATCACAGTCAGACTGAAATTCAGCAAGGTATTCCTGGAATTCCGCCCCGTTATAAACAACCACTTCACCAGTTGCGATCTAATGAGCATATTTTGGCTTTGACACTTGGCCTAAACGAACTCTGGGTCAAGGGCAATCCCTGAGTACCTTCAATAGTGTCAAAGGCAACGCAAACCCGCTTAAAAGCGTTTCGGTCTTTAAGCCTATGAAGTTAAGGGACATCCATTTATAATTCATAATAAAATATTCAAACCAATGAAACAGGCCTCTTTGTAAGCATTAAGATGTCAGATCCAGCCGCAATCCATTTTCCATTGCTATCTGCCGCCCGCGCATTGCCGACTGGCTGATTGTTGCCTGCGACACCTGAAGCCGTTTTGCCAGTTCGACCGTCGACATGCCCAGTTCCCGGATTCCAAAATTTCGATCGTCATTCCCGCAGGCTTCTGGCTGGAATGATGGCGTGCCGCCATGCGGAAGTGTGTGGATGATTATTTGCTGCCTGGCGCCTTAGGCTTTGACATACTATTGTCCAACTGTGTCACACGCATGTAATCCACGGGCTTGCGAGCTCCCAGCCTTCAACAAGGTAGCATTTACTGCTATCGATTCCACCACGGTGGTCGTGGGTAGTAGTCGAACGTTAAGCCGCCCGGCCAGTTCCTTGGAACTGGATGGCCATGTGTTGACATTAAGGGTCATAGGAAGATGCGGGATCGGCGTCGGGTCCCAGTTGACGCGGCTGTGTACGAGCCGACCGTCTACCAACCACCTTATCTCGCTTCGTTCCCATTCAATCGCGAAGCTGTGCGCCGATCTCGAAGCGTCAAACCCAAGTTCAACCTGGGTTGGTGCGCCTCGATAGCCGTAGTCATATCTCGCCCCCTCGTCGCCAGGATTGTAGAAGACATTCGCCAGGAGGCGGTCCGGTCGATTCCCGGCGATCTCGATGTCAATCTCTTGCCGCGGCGAGTCGCGATGCAGGAAGAAGCCAGTGACTACTCCCGGAACGTTCGTGGGTTGAATCACCACCTCGAACCTCCCAAACAGGTACCGGCTGCAACTGCAGATGGAGGCGGCACTGTAGTCCCGAACGCCAAGTGACTCCTTTCTCACATTAAGTGCAGCTCCGCCTCCTGCACGAAACACAACGTTTAAGGGACGAAACAGCCCCAAGTTGCCTGTAAAAGTATCGTCCCTGAGTGACCAGAGTTCGGGGTCAGAAGGGTCCTCTATGGAGTCCTTAATCGTAACGTAGGCTTCACCTGATGTCTGCGCGCGATTTGCAGGTGCAGTGTGGATGCCTTTCCAACCACGACACGATTCGATTACCCAAGGCGACCTGTCGCGCTTAGGAGTCTTCTTGGCTCCAACTCGATCCGAATCTGGGCGCACATCAAGGACTCGTCTTTGCCCGTGGTCCGTAATCTTGGGGAACGAACAGACAGGCGGTGCGCACTTAAGATGTTCACATAGAATCCGCCACTTATTGGCTTCGTCTGAGTGGAGGACGGCTACAGAGGCCGTCATGTCACCTATACTGTCCATGGAGATGTCGTTAACCGCCGCGCCCTGGCTCGTAGTGGCTATGAATTTCGCGCAAGGGTAAAGCTGGCTCAGTTCCCGAGCCTTCTCCGCCAAGGATCCGATATTTACATATGCGTCAAAGATGCGATCTGCACTTCCCGAGAGAAGGTTCCGATACTCGCATTCTGGAAGTTCTCTGAGGTCACTGCAGCATCTGTATCCGAGCATAGAGAGAGCCATGGCAAGTGATGACAGACCAGAGTTCTCTGGTCCGAACGCGAATACGGGGCGTTCCGTTGGACGAATCTGGAAGAGGGACGCTCTTTCACTGTCGATTACCCCAATCCCATTGAGTACAGGGAGTATAGAGTACGAGTTCGTAGATTCGCCGTCGAGTCGCTGTGCTATTATCGGCCGACGAGTTGCTCGAACTGATAGCGTTTGGAATTGGTGATTCATCCACAGATCTACCGGCCCCCGACATGGCAATCGCCGAAGGATCTTCATAGCACCCCCGCGCGAGAGGACGTATCCAGACAGATACCAGAGCCCGCGCACAGGACGGAAAACGTTCTCAGAGAGAAGGTTCTTCTGAGCGCCATGCTTCACTTCCTTGTACGACAGGTACAGAATGTCGAATGGATCCTTTCGTTGATCGTGGGGCATCAACTCTCGCCAGACCTGTTCTATATAGCGTGCAAACCCGTGCTGGAACCACACATCGTCCTCCAGAACCAGGCCGTAATCTTGCTCTCCCTTTGCGATCCGCCGCCATACGCCGATGTGCGAGAGCGCTACAGCGATCTCTGGCAGCGTCATTGGAATTGGGCGCTCGAGTTGTAGTCGGTCCGGCAAAGCACGCGGTTGCGGCTCTACGAACAGCTGGTCTTCCAGTGTATAGAAGGGATCGACATCTGCATCGTAAGGGGGCATCTCCGCGATGTGTCTTGCATCCACCGCTGAGAATCGCTCCGTCAAATTCGCAAGCTCAAGGCCTGACACGTCCACGACGTGCCTAAGCTCTCGTTCCATCTCAGCCCAGCGGTTCCGCTGGCGATCGAGGTTGATGACATAGACCTTCTCTATCCTCCGCCATCCCTTCGGATCTGGGGTGCCGAAGGTTCGGCATTTCTCCTTCGGTAGGAGTCTCCGAAGCTTCAGCCAGATCCGGAAAACGTACTTCAAAGGGGCCAATAGGGGACGCGAAAGATTCACCCTTTCTCCTCGCCCAGTCGGTCTCGATACACTCGCTGATTAGAGAGTCTCCAGTTTCTCTCATCACCCCGGTAGCTGAGTGGCCACTTGGTGGTGGCGATTTCCTCCCAATCATGCACAACAAGCAAAGCCTCCTCTAAGCAACCCTCATCGGCGACAGCGTCGAATATGGATTTGGTGAGGTTACCGGGCCCAGTCGTTGATTGGATCTCCGGCAACTGGCTCTGCGGATCCCGTTCAAGGGAGGTAGTAGCGCTCGATAGCGCCCGTTCAAGAATGGGATGACTGCGAGTTGCGATCAGTGGGTTATTGTTGAAGTAGAAAATCCAGTTCAATGTGTTTGCCCCTGGATTGACGAAGACCGAATGCGGGACCATCACGCCTGTCGAGAGGTCGTAGCAGAGCGGCTGGATCTTGAGTCGCCCATCGCCGAAGAGGTATTCGACCTCCGCGCCGCAATAGACATCGTCGGCGTCTACGTAGCAACCGCCCTCCATTAGAATGTAGCAGAGCCGGAAATAGTCTGACTTCATAGCAGGATGATAGCACTTATCAAATGCTCTCTCGTAACGGGAACACAAACTTTTCCGGATAAACTCCCTTGCTGAGCGCTCGTCGAAGACGAGGAGCTCAAACCCCAACTGCACGAGCTTCTTCCATGAATCAATACACTTTCTGACGTCCCTCGGCAGTCGGCCAACGTCGTTCCAGAACTGCACTATTCTTCTTGGCGGTGTGGCCAAATACGCGGCGGGCACCTCATCCGGTTCACTGCTACGCTGTACCAACTGTCGAACAAAATTGGAACGCGCGCGGTGGTCTTCCTGCAAGGGATCTTCTTCACAGGTATTATCCGCATTCATGTGAGGTGCACCTTGTAGTGAATGGCCTTTGCATGTCCATAGCCAAGCATGTTGATGGAAGTTATATGGAAGTATGTCATCATCACAAGTCTGACTCAGCTACATCGAAGCGATCAAACTGCGCCCCGACGCCGCACACCGTCCAATCCAAAGGCCAGAGGGCTAACGCTCATCTTGAAAGGACCAAATGAAGCGTAGCGTAATGAGTGTCCATTTCAGAGATGTGGTTAGAAATTGCGGCATTAAATAATCTCTTTTGAAAAACAGTTCGGACATATTATATTACTATTTTTTGGTGTCCTCGAATAATATCGATGCTTGCACTCCCTGCAAACAAAAGAATAACTCGCTTCACTAAACCCAGGATCATTAAAAAAAATGCCCTGAGATTCTAATTCTTTTTGTTTTTGGTGAATTTTCTCATTTTTTCTCTTTCTTTCAATTTCAAACCCGGGTTTATCAGTTCAAGGCTTGCAATAAGGCTATCTTGTTGATATATTTGCAAATACAGTAAAAAGAATTTTAATTTACGTCTAAGAATATATTTTTTAGTATCTATTAAATAGCTTGATTTCTATGATAATATTGATTTATAGTTACGTCTAAGAAAGGAAAGCTATGGATTTAGAAAAACTCCATCTCCACTGGCGCGTCAGCCAATATCAAGGCAACGCATATCGTTCGTACAGCCTGGCGCGTTCCATCAGACAGGATGGAAAGAACCGAAAAGAAATTGTTCTCAAGCTTGGAAAACTCTCTGAAGATGAGGTCATGAAATGGCAAACCTTCCTCCAATTTGTAAAAAGACCCCATTCCATCTTGACAACCATAAGCAACATCATTGTCACCCATCATTATTCATACCTCGATGTTGCTGTGGTTAACGAATTGTGGGATCAGTGGAAACTGGATGACGTCTTCCATTCAAATGGTAAACGAAGCCTTGGGGGCGACTATTGCCAAAATCCTTACCATCAATCGTTGCATTGATCCGGGAGCCAAATCCCAGACCCCGGAATGGTTCCGAGACACTGCATTGCATTGGCTTCTTCATATCGACACGGGATTGATCAATGTCTCCCGCATCTTTCGTGAATTGGAAGTGATCGAAAGTCATAAAGAATCAATCTGCAATCATCTTTATGCAAAAATTTCTCAAGATTTTCCAAATTCAATCAAGTCCATTTTTTACGATCTGTCAAGCACCACATTTACCGGATCTCATTGTGTTCTAATGAAATGGGGTCACTGCAAAGAAGGCTATTTCAATCACATCGTTTTGGCGATGGTTGTCAATCAGGATGGCCTTCCGTTTTACTGGGAGGTGTTACCCGGTGGAACTGCTGATGCCAAAACGATCACCTGGTTGCTCGAACGCTTGAAGGATCGCTTTTTAATCTCGGGAACAACGCTTGTTTTTGACCGTGGCATGGTCTCTGAAGACAACCTTTCACTGATTGAGCAAAACGGCATCAAGTATATTTCCGCCATGGACAAAAGCCAATTGGAAAAAATAACAGAGATTGACTTTCACCGTTTCTCCCATCTGGAACCAGATAACATTGATCAACAGGTTGAATCTCTGCCGGGTTTTTCCAAACTCAATTCTACCACCTATTATTGTGAAGCCAAGGTAGATGGAAATCGACGTTACATTCTATGTTTCAACCCTCAACTGTTCAAAGACCAGCGGAAAGCAAGAAATCAGGCCATAGAGGACTTCAGGGTTTTTGTTGCCGATATGAACACGGAACTGCTTGCGGCAAAAAAATCCCGTAAACATAGTTCGACCCATGCAAAATTCAAACAACGGCTGACCAGCGCCAAACTGAGTGGCTTTGTTGATGTTGTTTTGGAATCGACACATGCGATTCGTGAAGATTCCTCCGAGAATTCGAAGGTCCAAACTTTCAAGGCTTCAGTCACAATAAATCAAACTGAAAAGGGTGCATCCGAAAAGTTCGATGGGTTCTGGCTTTTGGTGACCAACCACACTGAACGAGAATCCAACAGATTTGCGCTTTCAGCGCCAGAAGCAATTGTACCATATCGGGATAAGGTCGTCATTGAATCCGTTTTTAGAGACATCAAATCATTTATTGAGATCGCACCGGTTTATGTATGGACTGAAGCTCATGTCAAAGCGCACTATACGATTTGTGTTCTTGCACATTTACTCAATCGAACAATCAAGCTGAGACTTCACCAAAACAAAGGGGAAAAGACCAGTGGAGTAGTATCCCATGAGCAATTGTATAAAAAGATTTCAGCCTGCAAAGTTGATCGCATTGAAGTAGAAAACTTAAACTTGTCAACTTATAATTTGACACGATTGAACGACGATCAGAAGGAACTTATCAATAGATTGGGCTTATCAAAACTCCTGACGAATAAGTTTCTTGAAAAGGTCAAAGCTTCGCCTAACGAAGCCAGTTACGTCTAAGAATTTTAGACCACACTTAATAATTACAGTAGTTTATCCAAACAAGTGGTAAATATGGGTTCAAACTTGGAAAAGGTAGGTTCATACCCAATGATTTCGGAAATATGATTTGTAGCTATGAGTGGTTCTATACGAAAAAATTCACGAGCTTCGTTAACCCTAACCTCACTCAATTCTGTATGTATCTTTGTCTCATCTTTTGCTGGAGCATTCGAGATAAAAGCAGCTTCTATCTCAAATGAATTTGGTACACCTGAAGCTGAATTTAATTCTTTAATTCTTTCTTCAACATTTCTTGTAGTAAAACCAATTTTAACCATACCGGGCATACAAGTATTTGATAAAATGTATATATACCCACTTATTGGTCTGATCACAGTAGATACTATATTACAGTATTCACATTTGATCTCTGTGAGATCATCCAAAGCCGTCTCAAAGGAATTTTCACGGCCGCATTTTTCACATTTGTGTATAATTTGATACATTTTTTCTAACGAATAAGGATAGATTGTGAGAGCGGAGTGAACCACAATCTTATCCGTTTGGTTTGACAAGCCCGGCACTTTATATACGGAAATATCTTTTTATGAAAAGGAGTTTACAGAGAACTTTTTGTT
>Ga0351970_1091_pt1 | contig 19679 bp, 15 predicted proteins | sample BONcelFGM3001C10_FD_206752 | JGI IMG/M metagenome (GOLD analysis project Ga0351970, IMG submission 206752) | Enriched cells from coal bed in the Powder River Basin, Montana, United States - BONCAT cells FGM rep2 HSBNCT.FGM.300.1.C10 ...
TGGAACTCCAATGAACAATTATCCGTGATGTATCCTTGGATACAGAACAGCAGATGAGATATTTAAAGCATAGATTGTGGGCAATTAAACTTGCAATTTGCAGTTAATATCTTAGTAATAATTAGATATTGACAAGCAGAAATAAACATAGTAGAATAATCAACAAGATTAATGTATACGTGTACAACAATTCCTCGTTTGAATAACTGCATATATTATACAATTATGATAATACAATTTAAAATAATGCATATAGAATGTATACGTGTACAGAGGTGTTTATGAATCAACGCGACATTGCTCGATTAGCTGGTGTATCAACTGCTACGGTTTCAAGGGTTGTTAACTCTGATCCGTGCGTTAGCACTGCAAAAGCAGAGTTAGTTAAACGGGTTATTAAAGAGCACGGATATATCACAAATGCCATTGCTTCAAATTTACGTAGCGCAAAGACAAAAACTATCGGATTTATTGTTGTTGATCTTTATAATGATTTTTTCTCCCGCGTTTTTTGTGGTATTGATCGTATTTGTCAATTAAATGGCTACAATGTACTGCTTCAAAATACCGATGATAATGTTGTCAAGGAGAAAGATGCGATTCATACTTTATGTAAATATAGGGTTGCTGGGATAATAGCAAGTTTTGTACAAGATGGCTCCAGCGCTATGGAAACTTTGAAATCTTTAGAAATACCTGTAGTTTTGGTTGATAGAAAATCTCGAAACGAGAAAATTGATTGCGTTGTTGTTGACAACGAAGGCGGCATAAAAAAACAAGTAGATTATCTTGTAGGCCTTGGCCATAAGAGAATCGCAATAATATGTGGCAGTCAAACTAATTCAACTGGCTATGAGCGTCTTCAAGGTTATATTAAGGCCATGAAAGAAAATGGTCTGGAAGTTGACAGCGAATATATACAGTATGGTGAATTTTACGAAGAGGGCGGATATAAATCTACAATTAAGCTTTTAGGTATGGAGAAACCCCCAACAGCGATTATTAGCTCAAACAATTTAATGTCTATAGGCGCATTCAAAGCCATAAAAGATATTGGACTTCAGATACCTAGAGATGTATCATTAACCTGTTTTGACGACTTTCAACTGGCTTCGCATTTAAACCCACCTCTAACTGTAATTCAAAGGCCTATGCAACGGATGGGGGAAATTGCGGCTGAATTATTGTTTGGTTTAATGATGGGTTCAAGAAAACCATCTGATCACCAATTAATTGTTATGCCAACTGAATTGAATATACGAGAATCCTGCTCTTCCCCAGACAAACCTGAATAAGCTCTTGGCATTAATAATGCCAAAGAATAAATATACAGGAGGAAAAAAATGAAAAGTCTTAGGCTGTTACTACCCATTCTTCTTATTGTATCGCTGGTACTTGCTGCCTGTGCTGTGCAAACGCCAACTGATACAAGCGAAGCTCAAAAACCTGCTGAGGTAGCAGATCCGCCAGGAGATTCAACCGAAACTCCAACAGATGAAAAACTAGTAATTGGAATTTCAATCCGCAATGTAGAAAACCCGTATTATGTGCAAATTCATGAGGCTGTCCAAATGTTTGCCGAATATGCTGGAGCTGATAAGTTTGATATCCAGTATGTCGCATGTGAAGCAAGTGATGATAAGCAGCTGAATGACGTCAAAGCCTTGATTGCACGTGGCGGAAAGAACACGATCATTTATGTTGACCCTAACAATGCCCCGGTTGCTGCTGCGATAGCAAAAGTCTGTGAAGATGCAGGAGTCTATTGGTGTACTGCTTGGTCATATGCAGAAGGTGTACACCCGATGGATTTCAAATATTATGCATTCCATCAGACACCAGGACAGGTTGAGAGTACAAAATCAATGATGCTAAGCATGTTTGAATCATTCAGAACTCCTAATCAAGGAAAAGTGCTGGGGATAAAGGGATTGCCAGCGAATACGGCCTCGATTGATAGATTTGCAGGCCTTGAGGCGGCGTTGGCAGAAGCTCCGGGAGTAGAACTCTTAGATGTTCAGGTTGGCAACTGGAATCCTCAAGAAGCTCTTACAATTACGAACACCTGGTTAAGCAAATATGATCCTGATGAGATTGACGGTATCTGGGTTGCAAATGATGAAATGGCACTTGCTGTTATTGAAGCATTAAAAGCAAGAGGCTACGCAGGCAAAATTAAAGTAACAGGTTTTGACGGTATTCCAGATGCTGTTAATGCAATTGTAGCAGGAGATTTGTTTGCCACGGTTGGGGCGAACCCATGGGTACAGTCGGGTTTAGGTGTAGCGTATCTTTATAATTGCTGGAACGGGACAATTGACACAACAAAGTTGCCGGCTGAAGAAAGAGCGTTTTATACTGAAGGACAGGTACTTTCATCAGATAATATTGATGAGTATATTAAAAACTTTATTGATAACAAACCGGATATTGATTTTTCGAACTACAAATCAATGATTTTTGCTCCAATGACACTTAATTAAGAATAGAAACAACACTCAGTATTGTGCACCGGGTTTTGTGGCCGGTGCACAATACTGAAAAAATTAATTGGGTTGATTTCGCAATATAATAGAGGAGAAAAAATATGCAAAAAAATGGTAAGGACATGACTATTGCTCAGGAGTTTGCTATACGAAACAAAGAGCAAAAGAAGCGTGCTTTGATAATCCGTTTTGTACCAGTCATTTTGCTGCTTTTATTGATTATTGTGTTTGGCATAATAACTCCTGCCTTTTTGTCGTTTGAAAATTTATATGTTAATATACTTGATCAATTATCAATTATTTTGGTTTTAACGGTCGGGATTACTTTTGTAATTATTATGGGTGGTATCGACCTTTCTATAGATGGTGTAATGGGATTCGCTGGCTGTTTTATTGGCCTTTTAGTTCTTAATACGAAAACTGCGATGAACCTTGGCTTACTTGGAATAATTATAACAATTGCTGTTTGCGGTGCAATAGGAGCACTGAGCGGTTTACTGCATATAAAGTTGAAACTACCAACGTTTATTGTTACATTTGCAATGGGATATATAGCAAGTGGTTTAGGTGTATTAACTTACAGAGGAATACCGGCTACTATATTGGATGAGGGCTTGAGAGGGTTGTACTTTAATAAAATATTAGGTATTCCTTATTTGACTTGGATTGCTTTTGCAGTTTTTTTAATTGCTTTGTTTATTGAGAAGAAAACATCGTTTGGCCGTTATATTTTTGCAATAGGGGACAATGAGAAGGTTCCATTAATGTCAGGAATTAATGTCTCAAGAATTAAAGTCATGGCCTTTGTCTGGGCAGGTATTTGTTTAGGAATTGCAGGAATTATGGGTGCTGCCAAACTTGGAACCGCACAGATATACATTGGGAGAGGGAATTTATTTCCTGCTTTAACGGCTGTTGTGGTTGGAGGTACCTCAATGAGTGGTGGTGAGGGTGGCATTCTCAACTCTCTTATTGGAGCGCTAATTGTAACAATTTTGCAAAATGGAATGGTTATGATTGGAGTGGCTCCCGAGGTTCAACAAGGAATACAGGGGGCAATAATAATAGCTGCTGTCGTCCTTTCAATTAACCGCAAAAGAAAGAACATTGTTAAATAATTGTTGTAGGAGGTTCGAGCAGTGGATAAAAAAATACTGTTACAGTGTATTGATATTACAAAAAAGTTTCCGGGCATGGTAGCTTTGGATAGGGTTAACTTAGAAGTTTATGAAGGTGAGATTGTTGGGCTGATAGGAGAGAACGGAGCTGGCAAATCTACATTATTAAAAATAATCATGGGATTACAACCTCAAAGTTCAGGCACCATGAAAATACACGGTGAAGAGTATTTGCCCAAAGATACCCGGGAAGCAAATTTTAAGGGTGTTGGCATGGTCTTTCAAGAGCAGTCATTGGTAAATAATTTGACTGTTGCTCAAAACATATTTTTTGGCCAAGAAAAGAAATATAAGAAGTTTGGAATTGCAATCAATTTTCGAAAAATGAATGCAGATACGAAGGTTATATTGGAAAAAGTTGGCATTGACGATATAATGCCTGAAAAAAGGATCAATGAGCTAAATTTTGCCACGAGGCAAATGGTTGAAGTTGCCAAGGTGTTTAATTCTGTGCAGATTTCCCCGGCCGAGAAATACCTCATATTGTTGGACGAGCCAACCTCTCTGTTAAACGAAAATGAAATTAAACAATTATTTTCACACATGCGCAAATTAAAAGAAGACGGACACGCAATAGTATTTGTTTCGCATCGATTGGATGAAGTTCTTGAAATTTCGGATAGGATTTATGTTTTTAAAGACGGTAAAGGTGTTGGTGATGTATTAACAAAAAATGCTGACGAATCTTCTTTGTATAAAATGATGGTTGGCAGGTCAACAACTGGAGAGTATTTTAAAGTTGACAGGCAGGTTAAGCCAAAAAATGACACGCTTTTAGAAGTTAAGAACTTGTCGCTAAGAGGGGTTTTTCGTGATGTTTCTTTCAAGCTGAAAAAAGGCGAGGTTCTTGGTTTTTGTGGAGTCATTGGTTCAGGAAAAGAAGAGGTTTGTGCGGTGCTTATTGGTGATGAAAAACCGTCAACCGGAGAAATAATTATTACAGGCAAAGAATGCAACTTTAACGCCCCCAGTTATGCTTTAGACAAAGGGATGATATCGATACCTAAGGAAAGGCGCTTTGAAGGAATAATTGGGATATTGCCTGTATCTGATAACATTGTAGTGTCGGGACTCAAGCATATAAGAAAAGGGGTTTTTCTCTCAAAAAAAAGTGTTGCAGGAATCTGTAATGAATGGGTTAAGAAGCTATCGATAAAGTGTACCGGCATTGACGCGCCAGTACAATCATTGAGTGGAGGAAACGCTCAAAAAGTCATATTTGCGCGAGCTTTTACAAGCCAAAGCGACATATTTATACTGAATCATCCCACACGCGGTGTTGATGTTGGGGCTAAAGAAGAGATTTATAATCTCATCAGAGATATTACAGAGCAGGGTAAAGGAGTTATTCTATTGGGGGATACCCTGGATGAATGCATAGGGTTAAGCAATAGAGTCATTGTTATGAAAGATGGGCTGGTCACAAAACACTTTGACGCGCCGCCAAACAATAAGCCAGAGCAAGAAGATATAATAAAATATATGATGTAAATGGAGGTCAAACAATGGGCTTAAAAAGAATTAAACTATCAAGCTATGTAAGTGTACTGGCTTTAATTATTTTAGTGCTTGTGTTTTGGTTTATAAATAATAATTTTTTAAGAGTTGAAAACATTCATAATATTTTAACTGATCTTAGTCCCTTGTTGATCATGTCAAGCGGCGTGACTTTCATACTTTTACTTGGTTCTACGGATTTATCTGTCGGAGCAACGTGCTCTTTAGCTGCTGTCATTTTTGCAAAGTATGCAGATGTGCTTGGAATCGCAATTTACCCGGCCGTCATTCTATTTGGTGCATTTTCAGGCCTTCTCGTTGGCTTGCTCTATGTTAAGCTGAAAGTTCCGTCCTTTATAGCAAGCTTAGGCATAATGTCTGTTTGGCAAAGCATCGCTTTAATTGTTTCTGATTATGGTCCGGTGCAATTAAAACCTGCGCAATGGGGTCTGGTTGCATGGACAGAAATTAATTTTGAGTTCATTCCATCGGTGTTCATTATCGGTTTAATTATTGTTGCGCTATTTTATTTTTTAGAGAGGCAAACATCGCTAGGCAGATATATTTATGCAATTGGCGCAAATGAGAGAAGTGCAAGGTTTGCAGGCGTTCCTTGCGTCAGAACAAAAATGGTCTCTTTCATTATGGGGGGTATGTGCTACGCATTTGCAGCAATTATTTTTACAGCCAAACTGACAAGCGGAAGCCCAAATTTAGGGGATGATTTCACTTTATTAGCCATAGCTTCCGTAGTATTGGGCGGAACTGCACTTTCAGGCGGAAAGGGATCAATTAAAGGTACAGTTCTTGGCGTGGCTATGGTTACTATTATAAAAAACGGAATGACGGTTGCAAACATAGACGCATTTTGGCAACGAATTATTTTTGGCGCGATTGTTATTATTGCGGCTTATATGACTGCGGATCGCTCAGATAAAGAATTGGTGATTAAATAAATTAAAACTTAAATAGAACAGACTTTGAGTTATTTGTTATAGGAGGGACAGTTATGTCAGAAATAGTGTTTGAGCGTACACAAAAGCTAAAAAAATGGATCAGGAATGTGACCCCTGAAATTTGTCCTGAGCGGGCAGAGATCGTTACAAATTCATACAAAGCAACTGAAGGTTTTCCGATGCAATTGCGAAGAGCTATGGCGTTTCGTGATGTTCTGACGAATATGAGTATTTGGATACATGAAGGTGAACTTATTGTTGGCAACCAAGCCAGCACACCTAGAAGTTCTCCCATATTTCCAGAGACCGTTTCAAAATGGGTTAAGCAGGAGTTGCATACGTTTTGGGAAAGACCCGTAGATAAATTTTTTGTGCGAGAAGAAACATACAATACGCTCATGCACGACGTTTTCCCTTATTGGGAAGGAAAAACAGTTGAAGACTTAGCATTAAAGTATATGCCAGATGATACAAAAGAGGCCTGGTTGTTGGAACACAGAGTGTTCAATCCTATCCTATATTTAAGAAATGGGGTAGGCCACATGGTTGCAGATTATGAAACGCCAATAAAGGAAGGGTTCGGCGGTATCATCAAAAAATACAAAAAAAAGATAGAAATGATTGACAAGATGGATCCAAAGGCTTTAAGAAAAAGGATATTTTATGATTCTGTTGTTATTGCGTGCGAAGCTGCAATTCTATTTGCAAAACGCTTTTCAAAGCTTGCAAAGGAGATGGCGGAGAATGAAACAGACCCAAAGCGTAAACAAGAACTGATATTGATTTCGCAAACATGTAATTGGGTACCAGAAAATCCCGCGCGCTCTTTTCATGAGGCGGTCCAAGTTTTCTGGTTTGTTCAACTGATGATACAGCTTGAGTCTGATGGCCTTGGCGTATCTACCGACAGATTTGATAAATTGGTATATCCTTTTTACAATAAAGACCTTAACGAAGGAAAGATTACAAAAGAAAAGGCACAAGAGATTATTGAATGTCTGTGGATAAAGTTTTTTGAAACAATGAAAGTATACGATTTGCAAAATGCGACTTATTTCTCCGGGTATTCATTAGGTCAAATTATAACTATCGGCGGCGTGGATGAAAATGGGAGAGATGACACCAACGAAATCACATACTTATGTATTGATGCAGAAAACAATTTAGATCTTACACAACCCAATTTGGCAGTCAGGATTAATAAAAATACGCCTGATAGCTTTCTCTTTAGAGTTTGCAGTCACATTGCGAAAGGAACCGGAAAGCCAAGTCTATTTAACGACGAAGTCATCATTCCCTCCATGATGAGCGCTGGTATTTCGCTTGAGGATTCAAGACGGTATGCATTAATTGGTTGCGTTGAGCCTGGCTCTCCAGGCCGGAGTTACGGCTGGTCAAATGCGAGCATGTTTAATCTGGCGAAATGTTTCGAATTAGCGACAAACAACGGACGTTGTCGTCTGACAAATAAGCAAGTTGGCCCGCAAACAGGTTTGCTAAAAGATTTTAAATCGTCGAATGAGCTTTTTGAAGCATATAAACGCCAGGTTGAGTTTTTTATTGAACACATGATAGTCAGTATAAATGCAATTGATTTTGCCCATCAGGAGAGATTGCCATTACCATTTCTATCAGCTTTGTATGAGGATTGCCTTAATAAAGAGATGGACGTATGTTGTGGTGGTGCAAAATATAATTTCACAGGTCCGCAAGGAGTTGGCGTTGCTGATGTCGCAGATTCTTTTATTGCGCTAGAAAACTTCATTTTCAAAGGCCATAGAATATCAGCTGAAGAGATGCAGAAGGCGCTGGATAGAGACTTTGAAGGATATGAAAAGCTGAGGCTGGATTTATTAAAAGAAGATAAATATGGGAACGATTTAGATTATGTTGATGATTTGGCAGTTGAAATCGGAAGACATTATTGCAAATATGTGGCCAAATATAAAAACGCGAGAGATGGAAGATTTCAAGGTGGCCTTTATCCTGTATCAGCGAATGTACCAATGGGAATGGACGTTGGAGCGCTTCCGGACGGACGAAAAAGCAAGACCCCAATTGCCGACGGTGTTTCCCCAGCGATAGGCGCAGATCTCAATGGCCCTACCGCCGTGCTAAAATCTGTTTCAAAACTAGATCATATGGCTGCATCAAACGGCACGTTACTAAACCAAAAGTTTAATCCTGATATCCTTAAAACCCCTGAACAAATAGAAATGTTTATGGGATTAATAAGAACGTATTTTGAACTTGGAGGCTGGCATGTGCAATTCAATGTGGTTTCTGCGGATACTCTAAAGAAAGCACAAAAAAACCCGGAAGAATATAAAAATATGCTGGTGAGAGTTGCTGGCTACAGTGCATTCTTTGTTGATCTTGACAGTTCTCTTCAAGAGAACATTATACAAAGAACTGAACATATGAATTTATTAGATTAATATGGTGCTTATGGAGACAAACATATTCAATATTCAAAAATACTCAATACATGACGGCCCTGGTATAAGGACATTGGTTTTTTTTAAAGGCTGTCCTTTGCGTTGCGAATGGTGTTCAAATCCAGAATCCCAATCATTTGAAAAACAGATCATATATAAAAAGCAAATGTGCAGTGATTGTAAAAAATGTTTAGAAAGTTGTCCGGAAGGAGTAATTTCTGCGAGCAATAATTCTATACAATTGGACTATGCCAAATGCAAACTATGCTTTAGATGTATAGAAACGTGTCCCTCGGGTGCATTAAGCATATGCGGCCAAAACATGAAGGTTGATGAAATAGTCAGCTTGGCTGCGAAAGATAAGCCGTTCTACAGAAAGACAGGCGGCGGTGTCACAATAAGCGGCGGAGAACCATTTGCCAATATAGATTTTTTGATTGAGCTTCTTAAAGGTTTAAAGGTTGAAAGAATACATACCGCGATAGAGACCACAGGGTATACGTCATGGGATAATATATGTAGAAGTTTGGAATTCACAGATTTGCTTCTTTATGATCTTAAGCATACTGATTCGCACAAACACGAGGTCTATACAGGAGTTAAGAACGAAATAATACTTGAAAACTTAAAAATGCTTGATACTACAGGTTGTGAGTACTGGGTAAGGGTACCAATAATACCTACGTTCAACGATGATATGAGAACCTTATCAAGCATTTTCGACTTTATTAGTTGTTTAAATAATATAAAAAAAGCTGAACTTCTTCCTTATCATCGGTTAGGTGTTGGAAAGTATGCCCAATTAGGAATGGAATATAAATTTGATAGGATCAACACAAATTCCACTGCATTTTTGGTGGAAATGAAAGATTATTTGATTCATAAGTACCCTGATATAAAAATTAGCATTCATGAATAAGCATACGATGCTTGATTATGAATTGTAAATGCGCGTTTAAAAAAGACATCGCATACTTTGGGAGCTTAATAAATATATTAACCCACTGCCATTAAAAATTATTAAGCTCCCCCTCCTTGATACCTATACAGCTTAATATATTTGAGACGAATTTTCAATGAAATAAATCAAAAAATGGAGGTCATCTTGAAAGCATTAGTCAAGCATAGCAAGACCCAAAGCGGGGTCAGTTTAATGGAAATTGATACGCCCAGGCCAAAACAAGATGAACTGCTTGTCAAAATTATGGCTGCAGGAATATGTGGGACGGATCTTCACATCATACAGGATGAGTATCCATGCAAAATGCCCGTTGTGTTAGGTCATGAGTTTACTGGCATTATCGAAGAAATAGGAAAAGAAGTTGAAGGCTATAAAATTGGCGATCAAATAATTGCAAGTACCGCGGCAAAAACTTGTGGCTCTTGTTCATATTGTAAGCAAGGCTTAAGAATGCTATGTAAAGATAGATTATCAATAGGGTCTGGCCTGAATGGAGCAATGGCAGAATATATGGTCATACCTGCTCAACTTGCTTATAAAATACCAGAAAGAGAAAAGGGGAAAATCGAAATTGCACTGGCTGAACCTATGGCTTGCGTCGTTCGAGCCGTTATTGAAGAATCGCATATAAGAGCGGGAGATATTGTTATTGTATCAGGACCAGGCACAATTGGGATTTTAACAATGCTGTTCGCTAAACATGCCGGTGCATATGTTATTGTTAATGGACTTGAGTCTGACTCAGAACGTTTAGATCTGGCAACTGCTATGGGAGCAGATTTGACGTGTAGCAATGAGGGAAACCTGAGAAAAGCAGTATCTCTATATGCGCCTGATGGAGTTGATGTAGCATTTGAGTGTTCTGGATATAGCAACTCTTATGCGCTTTGTTTGGAATATGTAAAAAAAAGAGGCAATCTGGCGCAAGTCGGACTTTTTGGAAAACCAATATGCATCGATATGGACAAACATTTATGCAAGGAAGTGAAATTAACTGTTAGTTATGCTTCTGAGCCTACTTCATGGGACACCCTTATTAAGATTCTTTCGCAACATGACTTGAGTTATGAACCATTGATCAGCGATGTCTACAAACTCGAAGAATGGGAGCAGGCATTTGATAAATTTAAAAAAAAGCAGGGATTCAAGATATTATTGAAGCCATAAAATTATTAAGGTTAGCTAGTAAAACATAAAACTACAATGATTAAAAGCTTATATCAATGAATGAAGGGAGAAAAGAGATGGACAAACAGGAGAGGATTCAAAAGGTCAAGCTTGCGTTGCTGTGTATGCAACGGTATCCGTGGGAACAGGGGACGGCTACTCAGGGGTTTTTAGAACTCGGGGACTATGAAGCGGCTTATTTGCTGGCCAACAACGCGGTGAGCAGACAGTCGAATGAAGGGCGCCTCGGGGCTGCGTTTTATAAGGATGACGTCGCGATTTTCGGTGATGATGTCACGGTGACGGATCCCGCAACCAACGGTGAAGCCGTTTTGTATTTTGCGAAAGAAAAGAACATCGATGCATTTTTTAAGGCCGCAGAAAAACAAAAGGATTGGTTGCTTGAGCTCGCGCCGAGAACCGATACAGGCGTTCTTTGCCATGTGCTCAATAAAAAACAGGTTTGGGTGGATTCCATCTTTATGGCGCTTCCGTTCCTGACGATTATGGGGTGCTTTAAGGAAGCTGTAGCCCAGCTGGAGGGCTACAGGCAGATACTGCGGGATCCGGAGACGAAGCTTTTATCGCACATCTGGGACGATGAGGAAAAAGAATTCGCGTGCAAAGATTTTTGGGGCGTTGGCAATGGCTGGGCTTGCGCCGGTATGGCAAAAGTCATCCGCAACCTGCCAGCCGGCATGAGCGAAGAAAGAGACAAGATCATAGGCTATGTCCATGAATTGGTGGATGCGTGCCTTGCCTATCAAACGCCAAGCGGGCTGTTTAGAAACATCATTACAGAAGAGAACACATTTGAGGAAACGAACCTGGCGCAGATGATCAGCTACACGATTTACTCGGGCGTGGCGGAAGGCTGGATGGACAAGGCGTATATCGCTGTCGCGGATCGGATGAGAGAGCGGGTTTACAGTAAGGTCGACGAGCATGGCTATGTCGACGGCGTGTGCAGTTCTCCGACTTTTGCCGCGCCTGGCAATGCGCCGGAAGGACAGGCCTTCTTCCTGCTGATGGAAGCTGCACATATAAGGTTTGAAAAAACCGGCCGTAACTAATAAAGAACCCTTGGAACGTATATATCCAAGAATAGCGCTTATTTGTGACTTGGACATAAACAGGTATTAATAGTGCTCCAAAAAGAGCATACTTTGAAAGGGCAATGATATGGGAAGTCTCGATGGAAAAATTGCATTTATAACAGGCGCAGCAATGGGAAACGGAGAAGGCATTGCAAGAGTTATGGCTGAAAAGGGTGCGACAGTTATACTGACCGATGTTAATGAGATGGTTTTTAAGACTGCCGAAAACATCGGGAACGGTTCTATTGCCTATGTCCTTGACGTGAGCATATGGAATGATGTAAAAAAAGTTGCAAATGTAATTTTAACAAAGTATGGACACATTGACATCCTGGTGAATAACGCGGGAATAACCCGCCGAATCGAGTCAATCGATATGAACGATGATCTATGGGACATGATGTATAGGATCAACGTCATGGGCGGCTATCATACAACCAAGGTTTTTGTCCCCTGTATGGCTCAACGACGGTATGGCCGCATCATAAACATGTCATCTGTCACCGGGCCGTTAGTGGCTGATCCCGGTATGTGCGGTTACGGGATGAGCAAGGGCGCAGTTGTAGGTTTCACAAAGGCGCTTGCTGTTGACCTTGCCCGATATGAAATCACCGTAAACACCATTCTCCCAGGATATATCCACACCCCAGGAGTGGAACGCGCCGCAAAACTATCCAATCCTGACGATCCAAATGTTGCCCTAAGTGCTGTCGCAGGCCGTGTGCCACTAAAACGCCTCGGAAAAGCTATTGAGGTTGGGTATCTCGCCGCATTTCTGGCTTCTGACGAAGCTGCATATCTCACCGGTACCGAGATAGTTATCGATGGGGGCAACACACTCGTTGAAACGGGTGTGCTCATTGCGAAAGAACGGGCTATTTAAATGCATTTTCTAAAAATAGACTGTTGAATAGTGCAGTCTTATCTCAATAAAGATAATATAAAGGAAAAATAAGGATGCTATTTGTAAACAAAATTGCATTAGTCACCGGCGCAGGCAGAGGCCTTGGTAGAGCGACTGCTATGGCTCTTGCGGATGAGGGGGCAGTTGTTTTGCTGCTCGGACGCAAAAAGGACACACTCTTTGAAGTCCAGGACGAAATTAAAGCGATGGGGGGAAAAGCTGACATCGTTTGCTGTGATCTGACATTAGAGACACAAATATTATCCTCTATTGAAAAAACTATAAATATTTATGGCCGCATCGATATCCTTGTGAACAATGCGGCCATGGCCAAAGAAATTCTATTTATGGAAATGAAGCCCAAGTTGTTTAATGAAGTTATTTGTGTTGATTTTTACGCACCAGTTATTCTGTGTCGCGCTCTGCTTCCCTTTATGATTAAAAACAAAGGAGGCGTCGTCGTGAATGTTGCTTCTGGTGCTGGACAACGCGGTCTGCCTGGTTCATCAGCATACGCAGCAGCAAAGGCCGCTCTTATAAACTTTACAAAGACTGTTGGTGGGGAAGTAAGAAATCATGGCGTTCGTATGAACTGTATCTGTCCGGGTCCTATGGAACCGCGCACTGGTTTTGGAGAAAGCGAGAAACTGCGCATGCATGATACGGATCTGATTAAGCCAGAAACAGTAGTTAATACGATTTTATATCTTGCTTCTGATATGTCCAATGGCGTCAGTTGCCAAGTTATCACTGCCCGTGGCGCCAATCGTTGGTAAGTTAAAGGAAGGACGCATAAAAGGATGGTTAAGACCAAAAGAAAACTGGTTCAGGATAAAATCGCTGTTATCACTGGTGCTAATCGCGGCCTCGGTAAAGCTATATCGAAGGTTTTTGTAAATGAAGGCGCTACTGTTGTACTCCTTGGCAGAAACGAAGGTTCACTTATCGCCGTCAGGGACGAATTCTTTAACATGGGCGGTAAAGCCGACATCTGTGTATGTGATCTTTCAAATGACGGACAGATCTACGCTGCCAAAGACGAAATTTTAAAAAAACATGGGTTTATTGATATCCTTGTTAATAACGCCGGTATCGAGACAGATCTTCCGTTCCTTGAGATGCCTATGGACATGTTTGATGATATGATGCGTATCAATTTTCGACAACTTGTTATTATGACTCGCGCCGTTCTACCAAGCATGATGGAACGCAAATACGGCAATATTGTAAATATTGCTTCCGCTGCCGGAGAACGTGGTCTCCCGGGGAGCACAGCTTACTCTGCATCTAAAGCAGCCGTGATTAATTTTTCTCAGACTCTTGGTGAAGAAATGCGAAATTATAATATCCGAGTCAATTGCCTAAACCCCGGACTGCTCGACACCGAGCTTTTCTGGCAATCTGCTTCGAAGGATTATCTTTTGGAGAAGTGCGGCGATCTTATTGATCTAAATACAGTTGGCTATTCTGCTGCATTTCTCGCTTCTGATTTATCTGAAGGATTAACGTGCCAGTCCATCACTGTTCGCGGCATCAGTCGATGGTGATGGAATCTTTTTAAAAATTATATAAGAACAGCCAATAATAAAAATTGCAATTGCCTTCTCTTAATCCTGACCAGCAACTAAGTATAAAGTTATAGCGAGAAAAGGACAAGATACAGAATCAAGCATGACTCAAACACAACTGTGATACTACAATGGATAAAGTTTTGGATTTTTTACAAAGGAGCAAAAAATGAATGAACAAGTACTATCATATCTGAAATCGCTAAAGCCCAAGCCACATGAAGATGGCAGAAAGCTTCTGCAGGAAGGAATTAAAATTGGCAATTCCTTAGAAATAGGTGAAAGCAGATATTTTCGCGAAAGCAAATATAAAACATATTTACAATATCGCAAAGAATTAAAAAAGCAGCACAAAGTTGCATGGGTTATCGTCTTGGGACTGCCTTCTTTAGAAGAAGAACTTGAGGGCATAATGAAACTATACGAGCATGGGCAGAAGGAAGGCATTGGATGCGATCAAATACTGCCCATACCAAGTTGGCTTACTGGGCTTCCAAAGGATCTGCATGAAAAAGGGCTTCCCGGCAATAGTTACGTTTTGAGCGACTATGACGATTATGTTCTTCACACTGAAGCCGCGCCGATTCCCATATGCTTTGGCGATTACCACCTTTCGAGCCCTAGAGCTTTGGAATCTACTATATTTGCGCTTAAATCAGGAAGTCCTATTATTGGTGAATTAAGCCAGTTCAAATGGGACTATACTGGATTTAACAACGAATATGAAAGGATGTGTGATATTGTTAGGGCTTTGGGCGTGATGGCCTCAAAATACGATAATGAAGTTTTGGTTAATACATACCTAGATGATGGTTTTGCCGGATACTTTACAGATATAGTTTCATATATTTCTTATGCTGTGCTGGAGCATTACATTTGTACCAAACTCTGTGGAGCCAGGTATTATGTATCATATGCTGGGCTTCTAAGTGATGTTGATACACGATGTGCTTCCGCGATGGCTATAGAAAAACTGCTGGGGACAGAAGACCAGCCAGCTCTTCATTATCTGAACAACTCTACAAACCTGCAGTGGGATCATGATATCCATGGAAATTATGGCATCAGCGTTCCTGAAATGCTGTTTGCTATACTGGTAGAACAAAAATACGGTATTGGGATGGGGATCAACGTGGTGGCCATCACAGAAAAAATCTCCGTACCAACACTGCAGGAGCTGAAAGACATACTGGCTGCCGGCCGGAGAACCGAGGAACAGGCGTGCCAATGGCTTCCATACATAAATTTCTCAAAACTAGAGCAAATGCGTGACGTGATGGCAGAACAGGGTATGCGTATGTTCCAAAGTGCGATGGATGGTTTAAAAGCTGCAGATATAGATACTGAAGATCCGCTTGAAATGATGCTTGTGCTAAAAGCGTTCAATCCTATCAAATTTGAACAAGCTTTCCATCCTTCAACGTACGGCAACGATGGCGAGATCGTTCCCTTTTATCCTACTGCAATGTCCAAACAAACACAAGAACTCAAAAATGAAACTATCACATCTATAAAAGAAGAATTTGCAAACAGTCTTGCAGGTAAAAAAATAGTTCTTGGCTCGGGGGATTGTCACACTTACGGTTTGTTCTTCGTTGATGGTGTGTTGTCTGCTATGGGCGCGCAAATAATCAATGGTGGAGTAGATCTCTCGCCTGTCGATGCACTTGATCTTGCAGATGAAGAGAACACGAAGTATATCGGAATCAGCTGTCATAACGGGCAAGCAATGGAATTTGGGCGCCAGATGATCGAAATTGCAAACAAAAGGAACAGGGAATATACTATTTTCATAGGCGGCAAGCTAAATGCCATACTTCCCGGACAGAATGAGCCCACAGATATATCAAGTGACTTAGAGAGAATCGGTATTATGGCGGATAACGATATTAAAAATATCATCATGAGAATTGCTTCGATGTCATAGATAGTCGAAAATTGGGATGCTGATTTAATATCTGAAAAGAAGTAAATTAAAAGTAAGTGATAGTGTGACGAGTGATGTGATGAAGCAGGCAGCAGAGGGAGCTGATGCGGCGATGCGGGGGTTGATGTGAGAAATAAACCATTGCAAATTATATTAGAGAAATGCTGATTTAATCGAGTTTAAAAGGGTCAAATATGGTAAAATAAAAGAAACCCCCAGTGAGGCCACCCTAATGAAACAGCAGACATTCTCGGATATCGAATATTCGAATTGGCGCAAGAAAACCAAACGGGACGAATTTCTTGAAATCATGAACGAGATTATTCCTTGGGACGAGTGGGGATCTCATATAAAGTTCTCTGTTTCCAAGGGGTCGTGATTATTCCTGTGATCGGCGCTGTCCTGATGTCGCTGAGCACCATAATTGTTGCGATAAATGCACTGCTAAAGATAGTCTAGTCAAGTCTGGTGATCAAGAAGGTTGGAATAAAAGAAATGAAAAAACCAGCTATTAAAAGTAAACTGCTGATACTTGCGTTGATCGTAGTGCTCTTGGTGTTTGGTGTGGTTGTGTATTTTTTGGCGTTCAGTCTTTTATTCCCGCGAGACCAGAATGATAGTCAAAACGGGAACGAACTAAAAATACCTGCCTTGCTGCAAGATCAAAATTCTGATCCCGATATTGCAGACTACGTGCTGCAAGTACAATCAGGCCAAACCAATTTCATCGGCAACCGGCTGACCCAAACACTCGGTTACAATGGTTCCTATCTCGGGCCAGTCCTTCGCATCAGGAAAGGTGAGAAAGTCAACATCCGCGTCGACAATCAACTGAGTTTTCCGACCACACTCCATTGGCACGGTTTGGTGGTCGATGGAGAACAAGATGGCGGCCCTCATCAAGGAATTCAACCGGGAGAAAGTTGGAATCCAACCTTCACAGTTGACCAGGATGCAGCCACTTTGTGGTATCACCCTCATTTTGCGGGTGATACAGCAGACCAAGTTTACTATGGACTGGCAGGACTTATCTACATTGACGACGAAAATTCCGAACAATTGAATCTGCCAGACGATTATGGAATCAATGACATTCCATTGGTTGTCCAAGACCGGAGTTTTAATAGTGATGGTAGTTTTGACTACCGCACTTCGATGATGGGGGTAGTGGCCGGTAATACGTTCTTGATCAATGGGACCATCAACCCTTTCCTCAACGTGAACAAGGGCAATGTTCGATTCCGTATTCTCAATGCTTCTAATTCGCAAAACTTTGAATTCAGGTTAAGCGATGCGAACAACTTTCAGCAAATCGCTTCCGATGGTGGCTTTCTGGAAACACCGTTAGTCCGGCAATCCATCTTTTTGACCCCGGGGGAGCGGGGCGAGGTGGTTGTAGATTTTGCAAAAACCAAGCGCAGTTCAGTAGCGCTGATGGTAGGAAACAAGCCAATCATGACAATTAATATAACCAGTGAAAACCCGGACACTACAGAGCTTCCAGAGTCATTAACAAGGATCGAACCCATATCAGAAGATGATAACCCTAAAATCAGAATCTTCGAGCTTCAAAGCATGGGGATTAGCGGGACGATAAACGGTAAATCTTTTGATATGAATCGAATCGACGAAGAGATAAGCCTCAATGAAACCGAGATTTGGATTATCAGGAACAGAGGTGGCATGATGCAGACTGGAGGGCATCCCTTCCATGTGCATGGAACCCAGTTTCAGATCATCTCAAGAAATGGTCAGAAAGCGCCTTTACAGGAACAAGGGTTTAAGGATACGGTCTTCGTCAGCATAGGGGAAGAAGTCAAAATTCGTGTCCGATTTAATCATGCTGGCCTTTTCATGTACCATTGCCATATTCTTGAGCATGAGGACAGTGGTATGATGGGCCAGTTCAGGGTCTCGTGACTATTGTCGAGACACCATTGATAAATGTCTTTATTTTAGGTCATGCTTTCGTTTTGCTTTTACTGAAGGCATAAACGACATCCATAGTCAAATTTGCAATTCCCTTTTCCTTGAAGTAACGCCTGATTTCAAGGAGGTAATATCTCTCGCAAAGGAAGGTTTTATCGCGCGGAAAAATTGATTCTCTTAAGCAACGGCCACAGGGTTTAACTGCTCGGGTTTGGGAATTGGAAGATAAGCTGACAAAGCTATTTATAAGTACGAGAGAGCCCAAGGAGGCCTTGCGGTTAGAGCCGCAACGGGTGAAAGAAGTTTTTGCTGAAATATTTCAGAATGCGAGGGAGGAAAGAGATCGAAACAAGCCTGCCGCAAACAGTCTCGCGGTATTATGCAATAAAAAGAGCATAAAGGCCCTTGGTGATATGCATGTCGTTACTGGACTCAAGTGTTTGCATTATGATGATTGATTAGGAGCATTTAAATAATTTGTCCGAAACACTAGGCTTGTGGGCGTTTGAACATTGAAATTTTCTTATTTTGACTATACCAAATTATAGAGAATTCTCCATGCATAAGCGTAAGCGGTAAGATAGTTCTGTTGCAGAAATGAAAGCCGCAAGAAAAATGATCCTTAGAAAATGAATGAAATTGGCGAGGTACGTTCAAGAAAGAACGGTAATAAAGTAATATATATATACCAGTCACAAATAAAAAAATAGAAGAATGTCACCGCAATACGCAATCTGCTGAAAATATGGCCCCATCCAGATTCTGTGGTTAAACCAATAAGACAGTGACAAAAGCATCTTTTGATGAAAGATTACAAAGAGCAAAAAAACACTCCAACAAACCTTTCAGAAATTGCCTGATTTCGCAGTAGATCTTTAAGACCATTTATCATCAAAAACCGATTGACTTTACGAATCTGCTACTCACTCAGACTTTGAATCTCTTCATCGTTTTTGCTTTCACAAACCATAATGCATGGTTTTTGATTGAGTGAATAATTTTCACCGAAATGAACCGTCTTCACTTGGTCATACCGCACTTTCATACGGCGATTTTCTGCTCTGCAAGACTAACTTCTTAAGTATTCCCTGGAGTGTTTCTTAACTATATAATAGTAAGGCGTATTTATCAAGTCCGTATATCAGTCATATTGCTTCATCCGATGCTGGCTAAGAGATTGTTTTACTGCTTAGCTTTGATTCTCATAGCATATATCGAATTTGGTTCGGCTTATGATAGCCGAGTATGGCTTGAATGAAATTCTGTCATAAAGCGACATGAAATTATGCTTTCATCCCCGCCATCACGTGAAGATCGCACCGCTTATTAGCATATGCCATAATATACCTATTGTTTTAATCCCTTATAATACCAAGATTGCCTTCTTTAAATGCTTCCGCCATCGCTTTTGGTATCTCCGCTTCCGCTTGTACCACTTTCGCACGCATCTCCTGTACAGATGCCTGCATCTCCTGCTCTCTGGCGACTGCCATAGCCCTTCTTTCTTCCGCTTTAGCTTGAGCTATTTTCTTGTCTGCCTCCGCCTGATCAATCTGCAACTCTGCACCAAC
>Ga0351970_1036_pt2 | contig 18626 bp, 15 predicted proteins | sample BONcelFGM3001C10_FD_206752 | JGI IMG/M metagenome (GOLD analysis project Ga0351970, IMG submission 206752) | Enriched cells from coal bed in the Powder River Basin, Montana, United States - BONCAT cells FGM rep2 HSBNCT.FGM.300.1.C10 ...
GCGGGAGCCGGTGATCACGGTGGGCGGAGTGATATCGCAGTTGAAGCCTGCGTCGGCCAGGCCGATGGTGGAATTGGCTGTGATCATATTGGCCATTTCGGCCAAAGCGCTCTGGGCGTATTCATCAAGTTCCGCCACTTCGTCTTCCATGAGCATGCGTGCGGCGATGCCCCTGGCCGTATCCAGCGCCATGGAAAGAATGACCTGGCCCGTGAGCACCCCGGTGATGCCCACCACGATGGCCACATCCGCTGAGGCAAAGGGGTATTTGCCCCTCAGGAAAACCTTGCCGCGCTGGGGTGTTTCGGAGATCGTGCTTTCCACGATCTGAACCACGGATTTGAGAAACGGATTCATGTATTCAGCTTTCATTAATTTGCATCCTTTCCCTGGTCCTTGCCGGCGATGCGCGCGATAATTTCCACAACTTTTTCAGGAATAAAAGGTTTGATCACGAAATCCATGGCGCCTGCGATGATGCTGTCGCGGACTTTGTCCTTCTGGCCCAGTGCGGAAATCATGACCACGCGGGCCTTGGGATCAAGCTTCTTGATGGCGCGCAGGGACGTGATGCCGTCCACATTGGGCATGGTGATGTCCATGGTGACCACATCGGGTTTGTGCTTGTTGTAGAGAGCGACCGCGTCGCGTCCGTCCTCGGCCTCGGCCACCACTTTGAAATTGGCGTTTTCCAGAATATTGCGCAGTTTGTTCCGCATGAACTTGGCGTCATCCACCACGAGCACGGTTTTCTGTTTTTCCTTGCTGCCCACGCTGGTGGTTTTGACGGACCGCGACAATTCATCATAAGCGGACAGGGCGATGCCGCCTTCTTTGTCCGCGGACAATGTGGCGAACTTGAGGGCCTTGGCCACGCGTTCGCGCGCGCCGCCGATATAGATGACGGCGCCGGGATGGATGAACTCTTCGCCCTTGACCGTGGCGAAGGGATTGACCTGCACCTTGCTGCGCATGGCGGCGAGGTGCTGCTGAATGGCAACTTTCTGGGCATCCAGCTGGGCCAGGGTCTTTTTCATGTTCATAGCGGCGTCGCCCTGGGCGATTTTAGTCGAGGACAGGCTTTTGCGGATTCTTTCGGACTCGAACAGGATTTTGGCGAGCTTTTCTTCCAGGGCCGCGAGTTTGAGGAACACGTCGAATTTGAAGCCCGCGCGCAGCACGGTGGCGGTTTCCTTTTCCGTGCCCAGGTGCTTGGCGCGGATTTCGTGGAAAGCCATGATATCGCCGCCCATGATCTTGCCCTCGCGCGAGGTGCAGATGATGCGGTTGTTGCTGCGCACCTTGCTGTTGATGATGGCGCGATCCGCGATCACATCCGAATCCGCCTCGACCACGGAGTTTTCGATAAATTTTGCGGATATGGTTCCCTTGGCGTACACCGTGCCTTCGTGGCGCGTGATGATGCCGCCGGCCACGGCCACGTCGCCGCCGGAAATGACTTCGGCGGCCTGCACATTGCCGCCGATGCTGATATTGCCCTCGGCCTTGACCACGAACCCGTCCTGCACATTGCCCTTGATCTCAAGGGCGCCGGCGAAGTTGATGTTGCCCGTGGAGTAATCCACGTCGCCGGCGATGCGGTACACGGGGTCAACGCTGACGGTGTTGTCGGAAAGCTTGGGCGAACCGTCCAGGGCGGCGATGAACTGGGTGTTGTCGGGGTTGCTGGTGACATTGGCGCCGGCCTTGACGCTCACGTCCGAGCCCCACTCGCCGGGCGTCTTTTTGCCGGTCACAGTCACGCCCTCCTGGCCGCGCGTGGGGGGTTTGCGCACGGCGATGACATCTCCGCCCTTGACCGATTTGACAATGTTCAATTCGCGAAAATCGATTTTGGCCACATCATCGATGGCTTTGGCGTCGTCTTTCATCCAGGTGTATGTGATGGATGCATCCTCGCCCGCGCCGGGCTGGCTGCCCGCGGCGGCCAGAAAATCCACGGGCATGAGTCTGCCCTCTTCGCAGAAAGACGCGATGCGCTCGTTGTTGACGATGCCGAACACCACGCCGGCCTGCTTGAGAGCCCGCTTCACGTCCGGCACATCCACGGCTTTGCCGGTCAGCACGGGCGGCATTATAAATGCGACCGCCTGCATTTCATCCCCGGAAACCTCTATGTTCACGGCGCCGTCCTGACTTCCGCTCATTGTCGTACCTCCTGTTTTGCTCTGTGCGCTCGTATTGTCATTCATGTCAGCCTCTCATTCACTTTCACTAAATATTAAATGTTCCCTGGTTTCAAACGCGGGATGCGTGTTCCTGAACCAGTTGGATAATTTTGCCTGCGATACGGTCAATGGGCAGCACATGCTGGGCCGCGCCAAGCTCCACGGCAACCTTGGGCATGCCGTAAACCACGCACGTCTTTTCATCCTGGGCCACGGTGGCGGCGCCCGCGGCCAGCATATTCTTGAGGCCTTCAGCGCCGTCCGATCCCATGCCCGTGAGCAGAACGCCCACGGCGTTGGCGCCCGCGTATTTGGCCACGGAATTGAACATGACTTCCACGCTGGGCCTCTGGTGGTGCACGAAAGGCCCGTGCTTGACGCGCACATAATAGCGCGCGCCGCTGCGCCGCAGCACCAGGTGCTGATTGCCCGGGGCGATGAGCACCTGGCCGCTGATAACCGTGTCCCCGTCCGCGGCTTCGCGCACCTCGGGCGCGCACAGCCCGTTGAGGCGCTGCGCAAAGGACTTGGTGAACATCTCGGGCATGTGCTGCACGATCATGGTGCCCGGACAGTTGAGGGGGAAGCGCTGCAGCACCTCGCGGATGGCCTCGGTGCCGCCTGTGGATGCGCCGATGGCCACGATTTTTTCTGTGGTGCGGGTCATGGAGTGGCGCTTGGGCGCAGGGCGCGCAGCCGCGGCCTGGCTGTGGCTGCGCGCTTTTTTCACATCCACGCGCGCGGCGGCCTTAATCTTCATCTTGAGTTGCTCGGCCATGTCGCCCACGGTGTAGGCGGCGCCGGGCTTGCACATGACTTCCACGGCGCCCACGTCAAGGGCTTCCATGGCCATATCGCCGCCCTCGGGCGCCAGAGAACTGACCACGATCACGGGCAGCGGGTAATGCTTTATCAATTTGCGCAGGAATGTGATGCCGTCCATGCGCGGCATTTCAATATCCAGGGTCACCACGTCGGGCTGCAGGTAAACGATTTTATCGCGCGCCACATAGGGGTCCGTGGCCGTGCCCACGACCTGGATCTCCGGGTCCCGGGCCAGCTCCTGGCTGAGGATTTTGCGCACGATGGCGGAATCGTCTACGATGAGCACCTTAATCATGGGGTGGCGGGGTCCTCCTGTTCCACGATGAGGGCCAGGTGCGCGTCGCAGCCTTCCACCACGATATCCGCGGTGGTGAGTTTGCGCTGGGACACCCTGCTGAGCATGTTTTCGAATTGCGTTTCAGTGAGCGGCTCCGGTGCTGTGATGGCGAATTCGGCGCGCGCACCCGCGATTTCGGGCAGCACGTTGCCGCAGATCATGTTGAGGATTTCGCCCAGCGCATCCATCTTTTTCTGGTCTGCGTCCGGGTCGCTTTCGTCCACGCCGAGCATGTTGGCGGCCAGGGTGGCGGCCAGGCTCTCGCCCGCGGCCAGGGCCATGGCGCCGTGAAAGGGCCCGTTGAAAGCCACGGAACACGCCATGAACGCGCCGCCCGGCTTATACCCGCCAGCCGGCTGATCGATGAAAGCGAACGCGGCCTCCTGTAAAATGCGGCGGGCCGTGTCAAAAAGAATCTGTTGGTAAATCGGGGGATTCATCCCACTCTCCCAGAACTTCAACGATTGCGCCCCGGATCATTTCGGGCGTGAACGGTTTGCGGAAAAAGGCGACCACGCCTTTGTCGTGCAGTTTCTCAATTTTTGTTTCGCTGCCCTCGGTGGAAATGACGACCACGGGCACGTTGCGCAGCACTTCGTGGCTGTGCATCTGCTCGATCATCTGCACACCGTCCATCACGGGCATATTGATATCGGCGAACACCAGGTCCACCCAGTTGCTGTTCAGCAATTCCAGGGCCTGGGCGCCGTTGCCGGCGGTCAGCAGCTTATCCACGGGCACGCCCGCCATGCGCACGGTGCGCGCGATCATGGATCGGATGATTTCGGAATCATCCACGATAAGGATATTGAAACCCATACGAATGCGCGCCTCCCATCAAAGATCGTACATGCCCTGGCTGTTTTTGATCCATACGCGGCCCGTGCCGATTTCCAGGTGCATGGTGCGCCATGATTCGCCACCCACGTCTTCGCCTTGGATAAACACGCCGTTTTTCCAGAATATTTTTTTCAATGCAATGTAATTCCTCTGGCCGATGTTAAAGAAATTATTATTGTCCAGCACGCGCGCGCCCCCGGCCACTTTTACGATCATGCGCTTTTTGTCGGCGCCCAGGCTGTAGGCCGCCTTGAACAGGTGCGGAATGCCGGTGTCTGCATACATGCAGGGATTCTCCTGGGCGCGATCAGGATTCTCGCGGGAAAGCGGCAACTGGTAGTGGAGCAGTCCGCCCACCCCGGCTTTGGCGTCGTAAATGGCCACGCCAATGCAGGACCCCAGGGAATGGGTCACAATGATGTCTCCTTCACTTCTGGAGACTTTCATCTCGGAGACACCTACGACGTGCCGCATCGCCAGCACAATAATCTCCTCACGGTTTTATGTAAATAGTGGGGCGCGCGTAGCGGAACCGGTGCTGAATGCCTGTCAGGCTTTCGCTGTGGCCCACCATGAACACGCCGCCCGGGCGCAGGGCGTCGAAATAACGCTGCACCAGTTCATGCTGTGTCTGTTTGTCGAAATAAATCATCACATTGCGGCAGAAAATCACATCGAACGGCTGCTTCATGGGCCATGGCTCCATGAGGTTCAGCTTGCGGAATCTGATGAGGCGCGCAAGCTCTGATTTGGCCCTGCAGAAGCCCGGCCGCGCGGGGTCTTTTTCAAAATACTTGTTGCGCAGGGGCGCGGGCGTGTCTCTGAACCGCACCTCTGGGTATGAGCCCTCGCGGGCCACGGCCAGCACGCGCGTGGAAATGTCCGTGCCCAGGATAAGCGCGTCCATGCGGTCCAGATCGGGCAGGGCTTCGCGCGCCACCATGGCCAGGGTGTACGCTTCTTCGCCCGAAGAGCAGCCCGCGCTCCAGATGCGCAGTTTCTTGTCCTTGCCCGGATCAATTTTCTTAAGAACCTCGTCGCGCAGATAATCAAAATGATCCGACTCGCGGAAGAAGAAGGTGAGATTCGTGGTCAGCGTATCGATCATGTATGTGAGTTCGCGCTTGGTGTCGTCGCTTTGCACGAGTTCGAGGTATTCGGGATACGTGTCGATGCCGAGCTGGCGCAGGCGCTTGTTGAGCCGGGCCTGCACCAGCGCCTTTTTGCCATCGTGAAGGTTGATCCGGCACAGGCTGTACACCATCTCGCTGATGCGCTTGAAATCCTTGTCAGCCAAAGGGCGGCTGGCAAGAATGTGCGCGACATTGGGCTCGGCGATGTTGAATGATGTTTCCGTGTTCGGATCCAATGATTCCTCCAGAAAAACGGCGCCTGCGGCGGTATTTGAAGAAGAGCCGGGAGCGGGGCGCCCCGGACGGCACTCTGTGACGGGCGGGCGCAACAGGAGCCCCACCCGCCGTATAAAGCCATGTTCTCCAGGCCCCACCGAACTTGTGATGAGGCTTTGAACATTTCTTTTTCGTGAGATTCAACACCGTCCGCTGCTGCGTTGTTTCAATTTGCCCAGTTAAAAAGAACGCATATTTAACATAATAACAATACAATTAATTCCCAACAATCAATTCCCAAATGATGTTGTCCGGGCGCCTGCTGAAGGCTTGCGGAATTTCCCCGCCCCGGACAATGGCGTTAGACGCTTTGCTTGGTGAGCAGGGCGAGTTCGTTGTTGGTCAGCACCTTGCTGATATCGAGCAGGATGATGACTTTGTCGCGGGCCTTGCCCATGCCGAGAATGAATTCGGTGCTTACGGATACGCCGAACTCGGGCGCTTCATCAATATCCTGTTCGTCGATGTCCAGAACTTCGGACACGCAGTCCACGACGATGCCCATGAGCACATCGTCCAGGTCCACCACGATGATGCAGGTTTCCTTGGTGTCCTCGGTGGAATCCATGCCGAACTTGAGGCGCAGGTCCATGACCGGAATCACCTTGCCGCGCAGGTTGATGACGCCGCGCACGAAATTGGGCATGCGGGGCACCTTGGTGATATCCATGAGGCCGATGATCTCGCGCACGCGCAGAATTTCGAGCCCGTATACTTCGTCGCCAAGGTTGAATGTGAGATACTTGCTCATGCGCGTACCCCGGTCCCTGACGTCCTGATTTGCATTGCTGACTCCCATGATAATCCTCCTTACAGGATCGTATTGATTCCTGTTTTATGTGTGAATGCGGGTTGCTTGACAGCCCCGCGGTTTCCACCTGAGTTATATGGCGCTGCGCGCGGCCCGCACCAGGCCGGCTGCATCCAGAATGAGCGCCACTTTGCCGTCGCCCATGATGGCCCCGCCGGACACGCCTTCGAGATCGTCGAAGGTTTTGCCCAGGGATTTAATGACCACCTGCTGCTGGTCCACGAGTTCATCCACAAGCAGGGCGCAGGTGCTGCCGTCGCCGGCCACGACCACCACAAGCGCATCCGTGGGGTCGGTTTTTGCGTCGCCGCACCCGAACAGTTTGTACAGCCTGAACAAGGGCAGCAGCTCCCCGCGCAGGTTCAGCATCTCGCCCTTGCCCACCACGGTTGTGACCTGCTCGGGCTCGGGGCGCAGTGACTCCACGATGGCGATGGTGGGCACGATGTAACGCTCGCCCCCCACCGTTACGATCATACCGTCGATAATAGCCAGCGTGAGCGGCAGGCGGATAATAAACGTGGTGCCCTTGCCGGGCTCGCTTTGAATGTCGATGCGCCCGCGCAGGTTTTCGATGCTGCGCTTGACCACATCCATGCCCACTCCGCGGCCCGACACATCCGTAACCTTGTCCGCGGTGGAAAAACCGGGATGGAAGATAAGGCCGTAGATCTCGCGGTTGCTCATCTCGGCGCCGGCGCCCTTTTCAATAAGCCCCAGGTGTTCAGCCTTGGCCAGGATTTTGTCCTTGTTGAGCCCGTGGCCGTCGTCCGAGAGCTTGATAATCACATTGCCGCCCTCGTGGAACGCGCGCAACTGCACGCGGCCCTTTTCGGGTTTGCCCGCGGCGCGCCGGTCATCGGGCTTTTCAATGCCGTGGTCCACGGCGTTGCGCACCATATGCACCAGGGGGCTGCCGATTTCCTCGACCACATTGCGGTCCAGTTCCGTGTCCTCGCCCGCGAAAGTGAATTCCACGGGCACCCGGGACTTGACCGACAGGTCGCGAGCCAGGCGCGCCATTTTCTGGAATGTAGCCTTGAGTGAGACCATGCGCATGCTCATGGCCAGTTCCTGCAATTCGCGCGTGATTTTGGCAAGCTGCGCCACATTGCGCGAAAGGCGGGCGTTGTTGGTATCGCGAATTTCAGGCTCCTGAATGACCATGGAATTGGAGATCACCAGTTCGCCCACGGAATCAATAAGCTGGTCCAGGCGGCTGGTGTTTACTTTAATGGATCCATTGGTCTTGGCTTTTCTTTGAATGGCCGCAGCAGCGGGCGCGGGCTCGCCGGGCTCATCACCGCCGGCAGTGTCTGCGGTGGGCGCGGTGGGCGCGGCGGATGCGGCAACCGGGGCCGGGGCTTGCCGGGCGCCCCAGGGATTGCCCAGGCGCTCAATGAGTGCGAGATAGCCGTCGGGTATGGCGTAGGGTTCGCCGCTTGTGGCGGCTTCAATGCGTTCGGCCATGATACGCAGCATATCCAGGGCCTCGAATGCGGCCTGGGCCACGGGGCCGACAAACTCAATCTTGCCCTCGCGCGCCTGATCCATAAGAGACTCGGCCGTGTGCGCCAGTTCGTTCACATCGTTGAGGCTCATGAAACCGGAAATGCCTTTGATGTTGTGGAAACAACGGAAAATTTCATTCAAGTGGTTGGAATCGCCGGGATTCTTTTCCAGTTCCAGAAGCGCGACTTCCGAGGACTGCAAATACTCCATGGATTCGGAAACGAATTCCGCGAGTTCGGGATTGTCGGGATCGAAGTTAATTTCGGGCAGTTTGCGCGCGGCGGCGCCAGGCGCGGAAGCCGAGGGCTTGCCCGCGGCGGGCGCGGCTTGAGCGGCGCCCGCGCTGTTGAGCTTGGACAGCATGGCTTCGGCGCGGGCCGCATCCACTTCTTCACCTTCACTGGCGTCGAATGCATCAAACAGAATGTCCCTGGCGTTAAGCAGCGCGGTAACCGCGTCGCTGCTCAGCACATCGCCCATGGTCTGCAACTGGGCGCTCACGCGCAACAGGAAAGCGGCGGGCGAATCATAATTATACTTTTCATATTCTTCGATCAGGTTGCGGATGCGGGCCTTAACGTGGGCCAAAGCGCCGGCGCCGCCCCCGGCGGCATTGAGCAGTTCCTGCTCCAGGGCGTCCAGCAGGGGCGGGTGCATTTCCAGGAATGTATCAATGTCCGTGGTTTTGGGCGGTGCTGCGGCGCGGGCCGCATGGGCTGCGGACGCGGGCGGAGGCGCGGGCTCATCGCACGCCAGTTCGCGCAGCCGGCGCACCACGGAGCGCAACGCGTTCACGCCCTGGCCGAAATCCGTGCGCCCGGCTTCGAGATCCGCGGACGTGGCGCATGCGCTTTGCACGAGCCGGGACGGAAGCCCGGAAATGGAGGCGATTTTCTGAAACATATCCACAAGCACGCTTTTGAGGTGCTCGTTGTCTTCGCCCATGTCTTCAAGCAGATCGCTGATAATGTCCAGGGTCATAAGCAGGTCCTGTGTATCCGCGGGGCTCAGTTCCACGGGCGGCAGTTCCTGGTCCGGGGAATCCAGAAAATAATCATCCATGAAAACCGGATCCGGAAAATCGGCGGCCGGGGCCTCATCCTGAACGCTCTGCGGAACTTGCTCCGGGGATTCGCTCCCGGCCGCAGGCAGGGCCAAGTGTTCGGCGGCGCGCTGCAATTTATCCACGGCATCGCATAATGCGGGATAGCATGCGTCAAAGGGTTCGCCGCCCGCGCGCAACCGCTCAAGGCAGTACAGGGCGGATTCGGCTTCGGCCTCCAGGATGCCGGCCGTGTCCACGGCTGGAACCTTGCGCACGATCTCTGTGGCCACTTCCAGGATGTGCTCGTTGGCTTCATCCATGTCGGCGATAATGCCCGCCAGCACATCGAGTTGCATTTTCAGTTCGTCGTATTCTTTGTTTGTAAGCTGATCCATAACCGTTTCTCCAAACCGGAATTAGCTAAACCTGCCGGCCCAGGGGTCGGATGAATTAGTTTCTTTGCCTTGCTCGCCTGCGAGCAAACTTTTGATTGCTTTGTCCAGATCGTCGACATCGAAAGGCTTATAAAGGAATGAAGACGCCGGGGGCGGAAAACTGCGGAAATCATCCCGCGCCTGCACCGAGCCGCTGCAAAACACTGCTGGCAGAGTGCTGAATCCTTCCAGGCTGCGGATGCGCTTCATCACTGTCCACCCGTCGCAATCCGGCAGCATGATATCCTGCACCACCAGGTCGGGCTTGAACTGCTCCGCGGCCTGCACGGCCTGGCCGCCGGTGGCGGCTTCGCACACCTGGTATCCCAGCATGTCCATGACATCATGCAGGAATTCGCGCATTCCCTCGTCATCTTCAACAATAAGAATTTTCCACATGACCGTCGTCCGCCAGTGACGGGGCGAGCCGGGTGATGACACCCAAAAGCTCCTGCCTGCCGAATGGCTTTTTGAGGTAATAGGATATTCCGATGCGCCGGGCTTGGATTTCCGTGTCCAGACAATCGTCACCGGTCATCATCACAATGGGCAAATCTTCAAAACGGGTGCGGATCATGCCCGCTGCTTCAATCCCGTTCATGGCCTCCATATGCACGTCCGTGAGGATGCAAGCATAATCATTGGGGCGGGCAAGCAGTTCCTTGACAAGAGCGATGCCGCAGTCAACAATCGTTGCGGCAATCCCATGGCCGCGAAGAAAATCGGCGATGCATTTTCGATAAAACGCATCGTCGTCAGCAACAAGAATTTTTTTCATGCCCATTATCCCGCGCCCTTTTTACTGATGTCCTTGTTATCTTGATAATTTTTATGCCAACGGACATCACATGTACAACAGGATTCTTGTGGATCAAGTTTCATGCCATGCCTGAAAACCTTTGAGTTTAGCCAAAATCAACTTTATTAAAAGGCTTTTTTACCAAATCCTATCTTGTGCAAGTGTATCAGAAGCCGCTCCGATTGTATTCATTAGCATACAATTTTTCGCCTGCTGATAAATATACCTATGGAAACAATGGTTTTGGCCAATTCCAAATTGTATGCAGTTGGCGACAATTACATGGTATGGAACGGCCGGACATGATGGGATAGCAGAAATGGCGGCAGAAACCAGATGGGCGGGGAATGGAGCGCCGCAACATGTTCAGGCCTTGTATTCGGTTGGATCAATTTCATACTCTTTCAATTTTTTTATCAGATAAATCCGGTTCATATCCGCAATGCGGGCTGCCTGGGACACATTGCCCGAAGCGTTATTGAGTAAGGATTTAAAATAGTTTCGCTCAAATTTTTCAATGGTGCGCGATTTGAGTTCAGTGAAGCTGCTGTCCACGCTCACGGCCGCGGCGCTGAGCACGCGATCGGGCAAATCGGCCACGGCCACCCTGCCGCCCGGAGTAAGCAGAACCAGGGATTCGAGGCAGTGCTTGAGTTCGCGCACATTGCCGGGCCAGGCATAGGCGGACAGGGCGTCGCGGGCTTGTTTGCTGAGCTTCACGCTGCGGCCGGCGCTTTTATTGAATTGATCCAGAAAGTGATCGATGAGCAGGGAAATATCCGCGCCGCGGCGGCGCAGGGGGGGCAGTTGAATTTGCAGCACATTGAGCCTGTGGTATAGATCCTCGCGGAAGTGGCCTTTGCTGACTTCAATATTGAGGTCTCGGTTTGTGGCGGCGAAGATGCGTACATCCACTTTGCGCGTGCGGGATTCGCCCACGCGCATGAATTCGCCGGAATCAAGAATGCGAAGGAGCTTGGCCTGCAGGGACAGGGGGGCGCTGCTGATTTCGTCCAGGAACAGGGTTCCGCCGTCGGCAACCTCGAACAGGCCGTGCTTGACAGTGACGGCGCCGGTGAAAGCGCCCCGGGCATGGCCGAAAAGTTCGCTTTCGAGCAGGTTTTCGCTGATGGCCGCGCTGTTCACAGTGATAAACGGCTTGTCTTTGCGCGGATTGGCGGGACTGTTGTGGATGGCGCTGGACACAAGTTCCTTGCCGGTGCCGGTTTCCCCGTTGATGAGAACAGGTGCGCCGGCCTGGGCCACCTGTCCGATGCACCGGATCACATCAAGCATTTCCGGGCATGAGGCTATGAACGGCGTGCGCGTGTCATGCACCTGGCAGCGCAGGGTTTCCACCTCGGCTTGCAGGCTGTGGAATTTGAGGGTTTTCTGGATGCGGAAATGTAGATTTTTGAGGTCACACGGTTTGTGGATAAAATCGTCCGCACCCATTTCCAGGCTGCGGATGGCCAGGTCGTCATCGCCGAACGCGGTGGTGAAAATAGTCCTTGTGTCGGGGTATGTTTCACGAATGGCTTTGAGCACTTCAAGGCCGTCCATGCCGGGCATTTTGTAATCCAGAATGACCAGATGGTAATTGTGAGCAGCCAGAAGCTGCAGGGCCTCGTCCCCGCTGTTTGCCATGTCTGCATCAAAGCCTTTCTGCATAAGGCTTTTGCAGATCAGCTTTGCCAGGGGTATTTCATCGTCTACAACCAGAACTTTCGCCAGCATGGACTGCCCTTCACACGGAGCTTTCTGATATTTTCGCCCGGCTGCCACAACACTTTGAAATTTATGCTTTTAGCACGGGTCTTTTGAATCACAAAGTAAAAATTATAAATAATACAAATCATAACCGTTGTATTATAGGTTCAATTTTGTTTGAAGTTGAGTGTAGACAAAAAAATGTTTTTAAAACCAAACCAGATAATTGGACCGCCGCGAGGCATAGTGTGTGTGTCTGCGGCTATTGGGATGAAAAGCGCAGGGTGCAATTTGTGAGGGCCTTGATGATATAGCCCTGCCAGGGCTCAAGCGCGGCGCCCGGGCCCAGCACTTCGTAGCCGCCTCCGGCCTGGGTGTTATAGCGGAATATGCGGGCCTCGACCAGGCCGGCCGCGGCGGCTTCAGACAGGGGCATGGCCCGGCCGTCTGACACCACGGCGAGGGTGTCGTCAAAAGCCACGGGCGTGGCGAACGGGTTGCCAATGAGGTTCCACCCGCGCGCCAGGGGCACATCCAGGGGCTCGGCGGGGTTTGTGGGCGCGCCTTCAAAATCCACGTCCACGGCGCTGTCCGCGTAAATCCAGTAGCCCAGCCCGGCCTGGATATCCACGCGCTGGGCGCTGTCCGGATTGTAGTACTCGAGATTGTAATACTGGTAGATGGCCGGGTTGCGCATGTCGTCGCCAAGCTGTGCGCGGGCGTCTGTGTTTTCCGGTTCCAGGGGCACGCTGATGAGGTTCCATCCGGGGGCCAGGGTTATGGCCAATTCCCGGGCCGCGGCCGCGCCCACTTTGCGCGCGGCCAGGCGGAACACGCGCGGCGCGCCCCCGGTGGCTGTGTACTGGTACGATTCCCGGATTTTGGGATTGATGATGTCGCCTGTTTCCACGTCGGTGACCGTGACTTCATAATTGTCCGGCACGGTGTGGGCGTTGGGCCAGGACACGGTTACCGGGGTATTGGGTTCGCTGGTTTCCACGACAAAAGTCCAGGTTTTCATGGTTTCGCCGGTGTCGCCGGGTGCGGGGCGCAGGTCGGATGCGTAGCGTCCGGCCACGCGTTCGGGCCAGTCCTCGTGCGGGAAATGCAGGGTGAGGTAGGGTTCGACCAGGGGCGGCTCGCCTGCGTCCGCGGGGTCGTGCCCGTCCGAGCTGGTGAGCAGAACGCCCGCGAAATTGTCGGTGTCGCGCAGGCCCGCGCCCTGGGCTGCGAGCTGCAGTTTGAAGTCGTAGCGCGCGCGCACCATGCGCGCCACGCCGCCGGGCCGGCCCGCGCCGGGTTCAATAATCAGGGCGCCATTGACAAAGGCCTTCATGAAATACCCGGTTTCAGGCTGCAGGGCATCGGCTGCGCCGAGCTGGTTGTAATTGTTGCTGCTGTAGGAATATATGGAACTGTCAATCAAGTTGGCGGCAATGGCGTCGGGAATGGATTTGGCGACCCCGGATGCGGTGTCGCGGAACTGGAACATGTTCCATGCGATGGCGCGGTTATAGGGATTCCCGATCTGGTTCCAGCCTGCGGACACCGGGATTTCAAACGGCTGTGTGGTGTCCGGCACCCAGGCGTTCACGCTGTATGTGATGGGGGTGTCGTAGGGCTTGACCCAGAAGGACTGGCCCGCGGACACCGAGAATGTGCGCCGGTACTGGTACAGGTAGGGGTCGGGCGCGGCCATGGCAGGGTCCCAGCGCTGCACTTCAAACCGCGTGGACCCGAACCACTGCGCGGGGTCGGGGTTGTACGGGATGCCGGGCACGGAAACCATGGTCCACGTGTCCACGGGCAATGTATGGGTAAAGATACCGCCGTTGCCCACATTAATGGTGCGGGTGGCCTGGGTCACGTTTCCGAAACTGTCCACCACAGCCAGGCGCAGGGTGTAGTCGCCGTACAGGCTGGATGTGTCCCAGGCGCCGAGAGCGCCTGAACTTACGGCTATTGTGCTGGTGGCGGTCACGGTTCCCCAGGCCGTGGGCGAAGTTCCGGGGCCATAATATAGCGCGTATTGCGTGAAATTCGTGTCGGTTGCGCTGCCGGTGACAGTGACGGCGCCCAGGATGGAGGCGCCCTGTGCCGGGGATGCGATGACCGCGCCGGGCTTAATGGAGTCCACGGCCACGGTGCGCGCGGCGGTTGTTGTGTTCAATGCCGCGTCTTTGACCTGCACTGTGATGGTGTTTGTGCCCTGGGACAAAGCCACAAGATTGGCAAAAGCGCCGCCCGCGTCTATGGTAAGCGCGGCTGTGGCACCGGACGGGGACAAAGTGACCACGCCGGTTACGCCCGGCTCGGTTGTGCCTGTGACCGAAGCGGAACTGACCAAGAGCGCGCTGCTGTCAGCGGGAGCGGTGAGGGCAAGCACGGGCGGCACATTGTCGGGCACGGTGGTGGTTACCGTTGCGGAAATTCTGTCCGGGTCTCCGAACGGATCATCGGCGGTGTTGGCCTGGTAATAAGCGTTGTGCACCGTGGCGGTGAGCGTGTTGGTCTGGCCCACAGCGTTCACGGGTGCGGTGATTTTTACGTAAAAAGTGTATGTGTTGCCTGAATTGGGCGGCAGGTCCACGGTCCCGGATGCAGGAACCGTGGCTGCGGCGTCCTGGTACACGCCCGCCAGCCATGTGCTGCTTACGGTGATGTAAAAGCTGTCCTTGACGGGGTTGATGCCGATGTTGCCGTTATGGGAAAACGCGAACTGGTAGATGGCGGACTGGCCCGTGGCGATGGTGGCGCCCGTGGGGGTGGCGGTCCAGGCCACGCCGGACACGGCCAGCACGGTGAGCGACGGAATATCCGAAGGTTCAGATATGGAAACCGCGCCGCCGTCCGCGGTGATGGACAGGTTGGGAATGGCGATATTGGTGTTGGCGGGGGTAAGCGCCGCGGCAGGCGCGCACCCCAGAATAACGGCCGCGGCGAGGAATAACACAACCGCTGAGAAACTAATCCGCTGTTTTGTTTTGTTTTTTATTAGTATCATAAAATCCATCAATCAATGGTCACCGAATAATTGACCCGCCCTCCCCCGCCCGCGGCCAGAGTGGCGGCAGTGCAGACAATCTGTGTGACCGGGCCGCCCACGGTGTAGCAGTCCGGGTCCGCGCCGTTGGCGTCGGGGTCGGCCGCGGGCGTGCAGGCGGCGCCTGTGAAGCAGGATTGGATGCTGCCCGAGGTGTATGTGGTATTGGCCGGGAGGGTGTCCTGAACAATGACCGTGCTCGCGGCCTGGCCTCCGTTGTTGGCGAAGGTCAGAGTGTAGCTGAGCATGGCGCCCGGCACTGCGTCCGCGGCCCCGCCCCCGTTGGAAATGTACGTGGCGGGCGCGGTGACCGTGAACGTTTTCGTGGCGTCGATAACCACGCCATTGACTGTGGTGATCACGGTTCCGGAATCGAGCTGGCGCGCCCACGACGTGGCGCCCGCGTATACGGCGCCGTTGAACCCGGTGTAGGGGCCGCCCGGAAAATTCGTGGTGCGCACGGAGACGGTGAAGGAGCTATAGGATGCATTGGAGGCGTCGGCCGCGGCGTGATGGTACAGGCGCGCGGCGGCCGTGGCCCCGGGCGCGATGCCGGACAGGGCCGCGGAATCCCCGGCCTGCGAAGCCGTGGCCCCGCCGCTGGTCACGAAATTCACCATGCCAACGCCCGTGTGCTCGGCGGCCACGGACCAGGCCGTTGTTGTGCCGGGCGTGCCGCCGAAGGCCTGGGCGCCCACGTCGATATACATGGTGTTTGTGGCGTTGCCTTTGTATTGTATTGCGAAATCGTAGGTTGCCGTGGCCCCGATGCCCGTGGACTTCGCGGCTTCCTCTGTAAACGTGCTCGTGGCCAGGCCGTATATGGCCCGCACGGTCTGGGTGGCCGTGGTGCTTTTGGTGCGCGTTGCGCCCACGGTGTATGTGGCGTAATTATACAAGTCCATAGAGGTTGAAGGGACCAGCGCGGTGTCGCTGGCAGTGCCCAGGGCCAGGGCGCGCGCGGCCGCGGCAAGGAGTATTAGTATTGTCAGCAAAGCTAATTTTTTCACATTACACACGTTTTCATTAATAACCCGCCCCAGGGCGTTACTGCAAAATACCGGACCATGTAATGCTTCCGGAAGCGCCCGCCACCAGGGATACGTTGCACACGACCTTGTGCGCGCCGCTGTCGTAGTGGCACTCGTCGCCGTCCACGGCGTCTGTTTTAGCCACAGTCGAGAGCTTGATGGAGCCGGGCTCGAAAATCACGGCGGCGGGCATGGTGTTTTGCACGGGCACGGTGCTGTCCGCGTCCGAGGGGTCGATGGCGGCCTGGCCCGCGTTAAAAAACGCCATGGTGTAGCTGATGCGCGCGCCGGGCACCACGTCGTCGCCCGCGCCCAGGTACCCGCCGCTCACAGGCGCCGTGGATGTGGCCGTGAGCGTAAAAGTGTCGAACACGGCTTCGATTCCGCTCACGAACCCGGATTCCAGCATGTAGCCCGAATTGGTCACGCCCATGGTCTGGAAAAAATCCACATACCCGGAGGCCTGGCCCACGCTTGAGATCAAAGTGTAGGTTCCGCCGGACTGGGCGGCGCTGCCGGCCACGCTCACAGCATCGTTGGTAATCTCATAAGTCCCGCCTGTTTTGGTGGCGCACAGGGCGGGAATTGTCCAGAAAACCAGCAGAAATACAAGGAAAACTGAATTCCCAAAAAATCTTCCCGAATTTTGCGCGTATTTTCGCATCATGACATGATTCTATCAGAAGATCTATGGTTAATCAATATGATTTATATCACATAAATAGAAAGTTTTGTTATGTTGTTCATTATAAATACACGTGCTACCATAATCGTATGTATATGGACTTTTTCCATCGACAATTTGCAAAAAGATTCCGGGGTGCAGCATGCGATCTAACCGCATAATTTCCATTTTGACCGCAATACTTGTGTGGGGGTGCCTGTGGGGCCTTGCGCGCGCCGCCACCCCGCAGCAGATCAATTATCAGGGCTACCTGAAAAACAACGGCGTGCCTGTGAACGGCAGCGTGAGCATCACGTTCAGCCTGTACGACAACATCACGGGCGGGTCTCTGCTCTGCTCGGAAACCAAATCTGTGACCGTGACCTACGGCCGGTTCAGCCACGCCATCGGCTCCGAGGTTTCAGGAAACTGCGACACAAACATTGCCACAATCGACTGGGAAAACACCACGGTATACCTGGACCTCAATGTAGCCGGCACCACACTCACCCCGCGCGAACAACTCCTGTCTTCGCCGTATATCCTGAACACCACGGGATTCGTAAACACCGCCGGGGACACCATGACCGGCCCCCTGGTTGTGGCCAGCACCCTCACCACATCCGGGGCCATCACCGCGGCCACAGGCACCATCACAGCCGCAAACGCGAACCTGACCGGCAACGCCACAGCCGCATATTTCTTCGGCGACGGGTCCAATCTCACGGGCGTGGTCTCTGCGGGCTCGGTTGCAAAAACCGGGGACACCATGACCGGCCCCCTGGTGGTGGCCAGCACCCTCACCACATCCGGGGCCATCACCGCGGCCACGGGCACCATCACAGCCGCAAACGCGAACCTGACCGGCAACGCCACAGCCGCTTACTTCTTCGGAGACGGGTCCAATCTCACGGGCATATCCACAACCGACGCCACCAAGCTGCCCCTGGCCGGCGGCACGCTCACCGGCAACCTCACCGTGGAAGGCAATATCATGCTTGCCAATGATATCATCATGGCCACGGGCACGGTCTCGGCCGCGGACATGAGCCTTTCGGGCAATGCCACGGCCGCTACGTTTGTGGGCAATGGCGCGGGCCTCACGGGCGTGGACGCGGACACCCTGGGCGGATTCGCCTCTTTGGCCTACGCCACGTCCACGCACACGCACACGGGCTATGTGGCCACAACCGGCGGCACCATGACCGGCGCTCTCACCATTCAGGGCGGCATTATCACAGACAGCGGCATTACTGCAGCCACGGGCACCATCACCGGCGCCACCGGCACGTTCTCCGCCGCGGTTACCGTGGGCTCAACAGAGCTTACAGCCACCTATGCCACGGCCACAACCTACTACGGCGACGGCTCAAACCTCACAGGCGTCACAGCCACGGATAATACCAAGGTCGCACTCACAGGCGACACCATGACCGGCGCTCTCACCGTGAACAATAACATCACGGCCACGGGCACGGTCACCGCAGCGACCGGCACCTTCTCCGCCGCGGTCACTGTGGGCTCCACAGAGCTCACAGCCACTTACGCCACGGCCACAACCTACTACGGCGACGGCTCAAATCTTACCGGCGTCACAGCCAGCGACGCCACCAAGCTGCCCCTCGCGGGCGGCACGCTCACCGGCGCGCTCACCGTAAACAACGACATCACCGCCACAGGCACCCTGGCCGCGGCCACGGGCACGTTCACCGGCCCGGTCTCGGCACCTTCTTTCAGCGGCGATGGCTCGGCTCTCACCAGCATTGACGCCGCAACATTCGACGGCAACGCCACCACCGCGTTTGCCACCTCGGCCCACGCGCACACCGGATACGTGGACACCACAGGCGACACCATGACCGGCGCCCTCACGGTGAACAACAACATCACGGCCACGGGCACGGTCACCGCAGCGACCGGCACCTTCTCCGCCGCGGTCACTGTGGGCTCCACAGAGCTCACAGCCACTTACGCCAC
>Ga0351970_1106_pt1 | contig 18039 bp, 9 predicted proteins | sample BONcelFGM3001C10_FD_206752 | JGI IMG/M metagenome (GOLD analysis project Ga0351970, IMG submission 206752) | Enriched cells from coal bed in the Powder River Basin, Montana, United States - BONCAT cells FGM rep2 HSBNCT.FGM.300.1.C10 ...
GTGGTAATATAGCAACAAGAATTGGTAAGATATTAGATGTTAATGTTGAAGGTGATAAGAATACTTTTATTTTTGATAGGACAAAGATTGTTGGTTCTACAGTGAATGCTCATTCAAAATTGGTTGTACCAGCGTTCTGTCAACCATTAACAATAGGTCAGCACTTATATACATTTGAAGTACAAACGGACAATCAATCAATAAAGGATGTTCTGACAACACTTCAAGTGATTGGTATATTAGCAAAAATTACCTCTGAAGATGTAAACTTGGGTGAAACTGAAATAAATGATTATAATAATCCGACAAAGAATATTATTATTATTAGCAATACAGAATGGCAGTTTCAGGATAGTGTTACTATTTCTGACATCGAATGTATCAATATAAATACAGACATTAATACAAATTGGAATGATATATCCGAGTCATTTAGAATTGATAAAGCAGAATTGAAATTTCCGATAATATTACAACCCGGAGAGTCTTTTGAAATTCCTATTGAGTTTGTTGCGAAAGAAATGACTGAATACTCAGCCACAGTAACAACTGTGAGCGATGCAGAAGCAGATGTTAAAATATTAATCACTGGTCGTGGTGCCGAACCCGGAGCTGTTAAAGATTATAAAGATTTTATAAATATATATCCCAACCCAACAGAAGATATCCTGATAATTGACAAACTCCCTATAAACACAAGTAAAGTTCAAATCTTCGATGAATCCGGTAAAGAAATAAGAAGCATTGATATTAAGAATCAAGCGGAAAGTTTTAAGATTTCTACTGAGGAATTACCTGTTGGGACTTATATTTTGAGATTGTTTATCGGGGGTGAGGTTTTGGATAGGAAGTTTGTGGTGCTTAGGTAAAAATTTTCATTTTTTTGAAACATTTTCGATTTTCATGTGTTTTATAATTGTTGGAGTTACAAATTTGGAAATAGTTATGAAAAAAATGTACTTTTTGTTAGTGTTGCTTTGCATATCATTGCAGAGTTTATATTCTGTTGAATTGGATAAAAGCAAGTTGCCTAAATTGCTTGGCTCTTCCAATATGGGCAAGGAGTTCTATTTTTCGTTTATTCCTTGTTGGGAAACAAGTGGAGGTGATATAAAATTATATATTAGCTCGAATGTGAAAACCAAAGTAATAGTTGATGTGCCAGGAAAAGGTTATCAAAAAATAAAATATACAGTACCTAATGATATAATCGAATTTACTTTAGCTCCGGCAATTGGTCAGCCATATCAGAAAATACACACTCAACCACCTGAACCGGATAAAATATGGAGGAGGGCATGCGTGCATGTTGTTGCAGATGACCCGATCATTTGTTATGGAGTTACTCGATACCAGTACACTTCCGATGGCTTCCTTGCTTTACCTGTTAATTCACTCGGTAAAGAATATATTATAGCATCCTATCCTGATGTTGCTTCAAATGATGGTCAATGGTTATCCAGCGAGTTTACAGTTACAGCCGCTTATGATAAAACTGAAATATGGTTTACCATGGGTGGAAATGACAGTTCAACAAGTGCAAGTGGACAGAAACCCGGACAAAAAACGAAATGGAATTTGAACACAGGTGATGTTTTAATGCTTTCAAGCTTGGGACATTTGGCAGATTTAACCGGAAGCAAAATTGAAGCGTCAAAACCGGTTGCGGTAGTTTCAGGTAATTATTGTGCTTATGTTCCAACAAATTGTGGTTGTTGTGATTTCATAATGGAAATGGAATTACCAACTGACACATGGGGAACTCAGTACCATATAACACCAATAATCAATCGTCTGAAAAACTCCATTATCCGAGTTTTTGCAAAAGAATCAAATACAAATATTTATCGTGATAATGATTTGATAGGCACTATTCAAACAGCTGGCGGTATTTCAGGTGTCGGTTGGCTCGATATGAGAGCCGACACAGGAAAACCAAGACCTATCACAATTCATTCCGACAAAGCAATCAGTTTTACTCAGTACAATACCGGACAGCTTGACGATGGAATTGTAAGTGATCCTTTCCAAATGGTTTTAGTTCCAACAGAACAATACCAAAAAGAAACAATGTTTAATACACCGGGAATTCGTGGTGGTTTTGGATTTCCTCAGAATTATTTAAATTTATGTTATGAAGCAACGGATTCCAATACAATTCCTGATGATTTGGAAATTGCTACTGTCGAAGTAGGACAATTTTTTTGGCAAAAACTTAAAGAGATGTCACCAAACCCGGGAACTCCATTTATTAAATTACAGGACAATAAAAACTATTTTTCAAAAACAATATTGTTACCCGGAGATGGAGTTTACAAAATGCGAGCTGACAAACCATTTCAAGCATATATGTATGGATTTTCATATTGTGATAGCTACGGTTTTCCTGCTTCTGTAGCTCTTAGAAGTAATGATTATAATGATTTTGTTCCACCTAAACCCGAATGGAATATGAATTGTAGTGGTGATGTTAATTTGGATTCCAAAGTATTTGTAATTGATAAAGCTACGAATGGTTCAAAAAGCTCCGGTTTGGCTATGATTTATTTAATGAGCGATTCGAGTTATAATTACCAATTGAGTTATGGCGAATTTGTTGCTGGAGTTGATTCGACAACTTGGTGGAAACTCAATGTGATAGATAGAAGCAAGGATGCACGTGCTTTTGTCAGGTTTATTGATAAAGCGTCTAACGATACAATTATATTGATAGATTTTAAATCACCAAAATTAAGAGTATCTAAGACAAACATGTCATTAAGGTCATTCGGAAAAGATTCTGTTCATTTTTATAATTATCAACTTTATAATGATTCTCAAACTGACACTTTGTCTATAAACAAAATATCTTTTTTAAAAAATCAGGATAACATTCCTAATCAAGAATTGTATTTAGTTCTTGATGATTCGACAACTCTGTTGAATTATCCTTTTCAGTTAAAACCGAAAGATAGTTTATCATTATTTATTGTCAGCAATCATAAACGTATGGGGACTTTCAAAGATACCATAATTGCAGATATTCATAATGTATGTCATAATTTTAGATTAACTTCTATTGAACAATTAACAGGTAAAAGAATAATTAATGTTTCTGATTATGAGTTTCAACCGGTTATTGTTACAGATACTTCGAGGGGACAAATTACTATTAAAAATATGGGTGATTTGGATTTGACATTAAATTGGGCGAATACTCGAAATTATAATAATTTCATTATTATTGATGAACGTTTAAATGATTTATGGAATAACAATTTAGTTATAAAACCACATGATTCAATTATCTTCGAAATTATTTACGTACCAATTGTTACAAATAAACGAACTCTTACAATTTCATTTGGCTCTAATTCAGACTTTGATTCATTGCTATTTGACAGTTTATCAATTCTGAGTGGTTACGGTATCACTCGTCCATTAGTAGTGAACGGAATTAACTTTGGTAATTACCATAGAAGTAATAAATACATAAAATTTCCTCCAATCAGTAAGAAAATAGTATTCAATAATTCTGATTCATTGTCAATATCAATAGTTGGTTTAAGGAAAAGTGTTTCAAAGAACTTTAAAATTGATACATCAGATGTAATAGGTCTTAAAATTCCGGCTTTTGATTCTGCCTTTATTAATGTACAGTTTGATCCCATACAAGAATATTATTCTAGTTGTCTAATAGATTTTATAACTGATAGAAAATGGTATGTAAGTTCTTATTTAGAAGGGAATAGCATATATCCCGATTATTTAGATATTCATGATTATTCTTATTATTTTGAACCTGATACTGCTTTGATTAATGATTTTATAAATCCAAAGGAAATATACATAACGATAAATAATCGTAAAGATTACAGTGGGGACACATTATTTATTGTAGGTTTTCAAGAGAACTGGGTTATACCAAGCATTGATTTCTGGGATGATTCAAGTGCTTTCAGATACGATAAAAGCTCTTACAAGTTTCCTTTGATTGTTGCACCCGGAGAATCTTATAAAATTAATTTTCAAGCATTAGCAAGAAAGGCAGGGATTAATAAGGGTTATTTAAAGTTATTATCTAATAGCAAATATGACGTAGGTATAAATCTGGAAATTATTGGAATAAATGATACTTCAAATAGTGTAAATTTTGATAATTCATTCAATCTCTTTCCAAATCCTGCGGAAGATTATTTACTTTTAGAAAACCTACCTAATAATTGCAATAAAATAATAATATATGATGGAATTGGTAAAGAAGTTAAAACCGTAGAAGTTCCGAATAGTACAAAATTTATAAAGATTTCTACTAAGGATTTGCCTGTTGGTGCATATATTTTAAGATTGTTTGTTGGGGGTGAGGTTTTGGATAGAAAGTTTGTTGTTATCAGGTAAAATGGAACATAATATTTTTTAATTTTTATATCATTGCAAAATTTACTAATTTTAGTGTTTATTATTTGTAACTTATGGAGGTTTTATGCTAAAATGTTTTTATTTTGTGGCTATTATTTCGTTGCTTTTGGTTTCTTGCTCGGAAGACAGTACTGAACCAACAAAAACTTTTGATGTTAAATACTTACATTCTGAATATATCAAACTTTGGAAACTAACCGAAATTACTGTTAACGGCGGAAAAATTGTTGATGATTCCAAAATGGATGAGATGATTATTTTCGATAAACTTGGTGGAGGAATTATTGTTTATGGTGAATATGACAGTTCAATTTCAGATACTCTTACTTCTGACCATTTCAAATATGAATTCGTGAATGGCAATACAATTAAATGTACTAATTTGCATTTGAATCATTCGAGTGATGGAAATTCAGATTTTAATGTTATTAATCTAACCGACGATGTTTTGGTCTTCGAGCAAAAAATCACTAAAAATAATAAAACTACAACTACAAGATATTCTTATATAAGAGCAGTAACAGCGAATCCAAATGCAGACGGACAAAATTTAGCTTTAACAAAAGGCAACGTAAAACTTTGGAAAGTAGCAATTCAAATTATTGACGGCGTAGAACAGGTCAATCCATGTTATCGTGATGACTTATTTTTATTTGCAACAGATGGCACAGGTATTAAAATCTTTGGTGATAACCATTGCAAAACCGCAGATACAACAAATAATGATTTTTTTAGCTGGAAAATAATCCAAAATGGTTCTAAGATTGTCAGAGCTAATATGCACCCGACATGGAATCATCAAACAGGAGAAGTAATATCAATTGCAGATACAATTAATATAATTAGTTTGACTAATGATGAATTTCAATATACTGTTTTGAATTCGTTCAATGGAGTTAAAAAACTTGTTGACCTTACTAATGTACCCTATATCAGATAGTATAAGTTGAATTATTCATTATTAAGACATATAGCAAAAAAATTCTCTGCTTCCGGCAAGAACAAAAGATTTATGAACTTTGCCCGATTAGTAGCACTTATTAGTGTTACTTTGGGTAGTATGGCTTTGATTATATCCTTGTCGGTTCTCGATGGTTTCGAATCTGCATTAAAGACAAATGCAGTAAAATTTACATCGCATATAAAAGTAAAATCTTTTTCCGATGACAATATTTCAAATCCTGAGCAGATGATAAAAAAAATTAAAGCGATTTATCCCGAAGTCAAAACTGCTGTTCCTGTCGTCGAACGTGAAGGTTTGATAAGTTCTACGGGGTTTGTAGAAGGAGTTGTAGTTCGTGGAACAAGCAGGAATTATGACATAACAGGATTGAACAAAAATATTATTTTGGGAAAATTTGATTTTTCATCAATAGAAGCAAATGAGATTATTATAGGCAAACGATTAGCCAAAAAATTAAATGCGGAAATCGGTTCAGATGTGGTAGTTTATGCAATCAAAGGTGAATCCTTATCAAAATTTGAAATGCCGGAAATTGAAAAGTTCAAAGTCATTGGGATATACGAAACAGGTATGTCCCAATATGATGATATATATATTTACATACCTTTTCGCAAGGCACAAACTCTGTTTAAAATGCCCCAAGAATCTGCCGGCTCATTAGATTTACTGTTGAATGATATAAATCTTGCACCATACATATCAAAAAAACTTAATGATGAACTTGGCTACCCATATTATGCTTATACAGTTTTTGATTTACACAGTGCAGTTTTTGCCTGGATAGAACTGCAAAAAGCACCAATTCCATTAGTTCTCGGATTAATCAGTATTGTGGCAGTTTTTAATATCCTTACAATCTTGTTAATAACAGTTGTCGAAAAAACTCATAGTATTGGCATATTAAGAGCCATAGGAATGAGTAGCTCAAATATAATTAAAATATTCATTTTGCAGGGATTAGTAATTGGTACTATTGGTACACTTTTGGGATGTGGAATTGGACTGACACTTGGTTTGATTCAGCAGAATTACCATATATTTACACTCGAAGGAGATATCTATTTCCTTGATACCCTACCGGTTAAATTTTATGCATGGCATTTTATTGTAGTAATCGGAATGTCGCTTTTATTATCATTTTTAGCAACATTAGTACCATCATTTATTGCATCACGTATTCAACCAATAAGAGCAATTCGGTTTAAATAATTTCAAAACATAGAAATTTTTTTTATTGAAAATAATTTATAATAACACAAACAGCTACAGCGTGGCGAAATACTAATAGCAAAATGATAACTCCAAATTTTGAATCCCAGCGGGATGGAATATATTAGAATTTGATGATTTCAATTTCAACGATATTTAAATAAGGCAATAAGGTCAAAGTGCTGTGTATTTTCATCACTACTAAGGTCAATGAAGAATAATAAGGTCTTATAAATCAAGCTATTAACATCCCACGTCCAACGTCCAACTTTCCACATACCACGTTCAACAGCCCCGAATAAATTAAAGATATTTTCTTATATATTTTGATTTTTCAAATAATTTCCTTAATTTTAGTTTGTGCTAAAGTTATGGAGAAAATTAAAATATGATGAAATATTGTACATATTTGAATAATAGTACATATTTATATTATGATTGTGAAAGCAACCAAGAGTTTTTTTGTCAAATCATCTATGGGGAAAAATCATGAAACAATATCTACTAACAATTTTATCTGTATTCATAATACCTTTGGCTATTTTTTCACAGAATGCAGATTTCGGAGATGCTCCGGATAATCAGAAGTGGTGGGGAGGCACAGCAGTATTCCCAACACTCAGAGCAAGCACAGGACCAATGCATACGCAGGCATCTCAAAGCACTTATTGGATTGGCAATAAGTCCACAAGGGGTGCAAATACTACAACGGAAGAGCAGGAAGCAAAATTAATCAATAAAGACCTTGACGACGGAAGACCGCATATTTTCATATTACTGGTTAGCATTCCGGCTCCGGCAGATATAACAGTTCCAATCACAACAAGTTCATCACATAATCCCAATACCCAAATTTATGTAAACGTCGCCATTGACGTTGATAATGATTTGGATTTTAATGATACACCGGATATGAATTGGGTTGTAAGAAATCAAATCGTACAATGTCCGGCTGATACAACACTCGGATTCAATTTTGGTCCATTCGGATTTGGAAATGATTTATTACTACTTCCAGTTTGGGTTAGGGTTACGCTAACTGATGTTCCAATATCATCACCTTGGAATGGTTCAGGAATAGCTCAGGGATGGACCGGTGGTGAAACAGAGGATTGGTATTTCGGCTCGAAAGGTGCAAGAGGACATAATTCAAGAAAAGCAAATAATCCTCCTTCTGATTCTTTACCACCGGATTCAATTCCACCGAAAATACCACAATCAGACCCTGACCCTGAAAAATGCGTCCAGTTAATTTATCCGAGGGTAATATATATTAAATGTGACCAGGAAAAATGTATATGGGTAGGTGTTAAGGATTGTGGTGATAAACCCGCAACAGATATAAAGATTGGTTTCACACTCCTGAAAGGAACTGAACTGAAAGTGCCACCACGTGTTGTTGGGGTCCCGATATTGAAAGGGAAAACTACATGGTTCAGAGTTTGTGCAACAGGTTGGGATTGTGAAACGCAAACAGAACTTCGCTGGGCAAAATACAGAATTACTGTCAGCTTTGACCCGGATGGCTTATATGTGCTGAAACAATTCGACTGGGAAATTGGCAATGATGAATATCCTTTTGCCTTAGACAATAATGACCAATTTATACAAAGAATTAATGCAGAGCCGGTTGATACAACTGATTATCAGCCATGGTTCGTCAATCAGGGCGAAAATTTATCCAAGAAGTTGAATGCATGGGTTGGTACTTATCCCGGAGGTGGAAAGTGGCTTCCTAACGGACAACCGGATTTGGTTGTAGTGTCAAAACCGGGTTGGGCTTCTTTTGTAGAATCGAACAGGAGTCTGGACAACAATTCTGCTACTTATACATTTAGTGGTGTTCCAACAAATAATGACCACGGTGTTCAATACTTAGTAGTGCAGGCAGTCAGCGATGACCCGACAGATGGATTTACTCCTTGGAACTGGACTATTCCGATTTACGTTTCAAGTTATAATACTCCACCTTCCATCAATCAATCTTTGCAAGAAGAGTATATTATTAATGTAGCACAAAATCAATTTATTCAGGGCAATGTTAGTGCCTCTGACGTTGATGTAACCATGAATAAGCGTGATACGATTTTCTTTGATTGGTATTTATGGGACAAGGATTCTTCGAAGTTCCATGACGACGGAGTATTTACTTTTAACTCAAATGCAAGCTCTTCGAGTTTTAAATGGACACCAACAAGAAATGAAACAGGAAATTATGACCTTGTTATGGAAGCTTACGATTATTATTTAAAGAAAGATACAACTTCATCTTCTGCAAAAATTTTTTATTTAGAAGCAGATTTTTCATGCGACAGATTTGTTGGCTTTGTGCCATTTACTGTGAAATTCAAAGATGAATCAATTGCAGAAAATACGGAAATTACAAAATGGAACTGGGATTTTCAAGACGGAAAATCAAGTGATTTGCAAAATCCGATACATACATACAATATGGCAACAACTTTTACCATTAATTTGGAAATATCAAATGGAACTCATAAAATGAAGGAAATAAAGAGTTTCTATATTATCGCCAAAAAAGTTGATTTTAAAGCTGATACAACTCATGGGGAAGCTCCATTAATTGTTAATTTTCAAAATTTAGTAAATACTGATTTGCCATTATCAATTACAAGCAATACTATGATGTATGCAGTTTACGAGTGGAACTGGGATTTCGGTGATGGCAGTACAAGTCAGGATTACAATCCATCACATACTTACACCCATTCGGGAAATTATGATGTTTCATTGCAGGCAAATATTTATATCTATGATGATTTGATTAGTACAACAATACCGGTTGATACTATCAAATCCGAAGTATTTGTAAAACAAGATTATATCATTATTGCCGGAGAATTAATGGCTAATTTTGATTCTGATAAACGCGAAGGTTATGCTCCGCTCGAAGTGAAATTTACTGATGTATCAAGTGGTGAACCTGAATCATGGCTTTGGAATTTCGGTGACGGAGAAACATCAACTGTTAAAAATCCAACTCATGTATATGATAGTGTTGGAGTATTTTCAGTCAGTTTGACAATTAAAAAGGATGAAACTGAAAATACAAAGACAATAACGAATATGATTAAAGTCTTACAAGCTTTGCAAGCCGACTTTTCGGCGAACCCAAGAAAAGGAGATTCACCATTGAATGTGCAATTTACTGATGAAAGCATAGGAGTACCAGCCGCTAATTCTTGGTCTTGGCAGTTCGGAGACGGAGGAACTTCCGACAAACAAAACCCAATGCACATTTATGCAAATGATGGAGTTTACGAAGTAACATTACTTGTAGGAAATGGTGAGCGAACCGATTCCGAAACTAAGACGGCTTATATTAAAGTTGGACAGCCAAGCGATTTAAAAGCTGACTTTACGGCTGAACCGCGTACAGGAGACAGTCCTTTATCTGTACAGTTCACTGACATATCAAGCGGAAGTCCGATTCAATGGGTTTGGGATTTCGGTGATGGTACTATTATAAATAGAGAGCAAAATCCATCGCATATTTACGAAAATTCAGGTACATTTTCTGTAAAATTAGTTGTCTTCGATGGAACTGATACTGATAGTCTTACAAAAGACTCTTATATAATTGTAGGTCCGCTTGGAGTTAATGACTTCATTATCAATAGTTTTGAATTATTCCAAAATTATCCAAATCCAATGAAAGAAAGTACTACAATCAAGTATTCTCTTGAAAATGTCTGTAGAATTTCAGTTAGGATTTTCGATAATTTAGGAAATGAAGTAAAAACAATAATTAGTTCAAATATTAAGCCGGCGGGCATTCACCATTTAGATTGGAACGGCAAAGACAATAATGGTAAACAAGTTCCATCAGGGGTATATTATATTGAATTAAGCGTTGAAGGCAGTAATTATAAGTTTAGCAAGACGAAAGAAATGATAATAATTAAATAAGTTAATTTATCTTATTATTAAAGAGGGGTGATATTTACTTCACTCCTCTTTTTCATAAATAAGAAAATATTATTACAAATATTTGGAGTTTGTAATGGAGATGTTTTTAATTAAATATTTTAATATTAAATTGCTCGTTTTTCAATCTGTTTCAAAGATTGATATATTCTCAGGTATTGTCAAATTACAAAATATGATAAAATTTTTTACATTATATAAACACTAAACTATGTAAGGAGATTATATGAAAAAACATCAAAACAAACTGGATTTGTTCATTAAACATTTAAATGAAAAACAAATCTTGCGATGTAATTATTTAAATTTCATAATTTTAATAATTACTTTTTTATTTTTCACACAGTATTTACAATCAATACAAATAGCCGGTGGTCGTACAGAACTAAAATGTGTCAGTTGGACAGACCCATCTGATACAACTAGAATATCAACCGATAGTACATGGTTTACTTATTCATCCGGGACTAATACCATGAGACTATTTTTAAACTCTTTTCCCAGTGATCTTAGTCAAATATTCTTATATCTTGCACCTGGTTTTGGTCCCGGAAATTACAATGCCGATATGGGTGGTTCCATGATGAGATGGAGTGACGGTTCATCTTGTGGATGTGATGGCTCGGTTTCATTTACAATGGTTGATACTGCAAATGGAACAATCGAAGGAACTTTCAGTTTTGCTCCGGCTTGTTTCTTTACACCTTCTTTTCGGAGGATAATCGGTACTTTTAAATTCGGAAATCCTTCATTAAAGTTATCAATTAACGAAGGAACTCTTTTTGATATGATGCCGGGTGATTCTTCGGATATAACTCTAAAAGTTACATTCGGTGAAAATGATTCAACCATGCAAGGAGCATCCGTTTTTTTCGATAGCCCGTTTGATGAAAACGAAGAATTTGCTTTAGTTGGAACAACAGATGAGTCAGGACAAATAAATTATAAAATTAGAGTTCCTTCCGAAATCGTTCAAGGTGATTATATTTTTGAATTTTATTCGCAGAAAGATGGATTTAACAAGTCAGATACAATTCCCTGCACTATCCATATTGGTGATAATCTGAACATCTCAATTATTCCTGATGCACCATACTTAATGGATAAAAATGATACGTTAAATCTTATTCTAAATGTAAAAAACAATCGTTCCGAAGTTGTAGCCAATACTGAGATTTTAATTGGTGACCCACTGCAATATGACGGTACACCTGCTTCAATCGGTAATACCGATGCACAAGGTAATATCACTTACAAGATTATTACTACTGAAGATACTCATCTTGCTAATTATGTTTTAAAAATATATGCTACAAAATCTGATTTTCAAGATACAGCAAAAAAAGACATTATTGTTACAGTATCATCAAAACTTAAAGTTGCTATACAACCGGATACTATACCTATATTAAAACTCAAGGATACTATTTACTATAAGATTAGTGTTAAAGAATCAAAGGATAATTTATCTTCAGGTGCAAATATTTTCGTTATAGATACTTTGACCGGTATGAATGATTCCCCCATCGAGATAGGAACTACAAACAGTGAAGGAAAAATTGAATATCGGATAATAGTGCCTGAAACTGCCAAACAACAAATTTATGATTTACATTTCTGGGCAGAAAAAGACGGATATGAAAATTCTGATACAATTATTAGAAAAGTTAACGTAAGCATCCCTGAAGAATGTAAACAATTTGGGATATTGTGGTTTTGTACTACTTCACCGAAAGGATGGGAGCCTGCTGAACCAGATAACCCAAAGAGTAACAGTATTAAACAGGAAGGTAAAGTTGTGATTAATAATCTTGTTACTTTTGTTGGGGCTATGACAATCGATACAGTAAAACTTACTGCAAAAATGGAAGGAGAGCTTGCAATAGATGATATACCACTTCCCGGTGGAGGAATGGGAAAATATATATTTTATAAAGGTGATTATACTGTTGCAATAATGGGCGATTCGGGAGGAGTAACATTACTCGCGAATGCGGTTCTTTCTTTAGCTCCAAAGTTGTTTGGCTTTGAAGTAAAAATTGATAGTATGGGATTGCTTGGTGGAAGAAATGCACATGGAGTAGAATTGGATATTTCATTCAAAATTCCGGGTATTACCGGTTCATGCGGAATGGCTCCAAATTCCCAAACCGGGCTTTCTTTTAGGAAAGTACAAATTTCCAAAACGAAAGGTTTTCAATTCGATGGTATGTCGGTCAAAGATTTGGGACTTTATTTCCCGAGTTTCTGTTTGAAGGAATTAAAATTTGATTACGAACGGGAAGAGGATAAATTGACTGCATCATCGACCATCCAATTACCTTTCGGGAATGTTGGTGGAGCTTTTCAGCTTAAAAAAGGATTATTGGATAGTATTGCATGGAGACTACAAGTAAAATACCCGCCTTTATTTGTTCTTGGAACCTCTACGGTAGGTCTTTCGGGATTTTTCGGGCATATTGATAATATAACCGAACCGGAACTTGAATTTAAACTTGGTGGTATATTCCAGGATATTACATCACCATTATTATATAGCATTGATGCAAGCGGAACATATAAGCAACCCTCGTATTTTGCTCTCGAAGGAGAAGCTTCCATTTTTAAACCACCTTACAACGGGCAATGGCAAATCGTAGGTTCAGTTGGAATGTCTTATGACTTTTCATCATATCTAATGGAGATGAAAGGTAACTTAAAAATGGGAACAGAAGACGGAGAGAAATATTTGATTACGGGCGATGCTAATTTAAAAATGAGTAATCAAACAGCACAAACCAAATTTGCAGGATCACTAAACGGAACAATTAAACTTCCAAAATTCCGCGAAGTTTACCCCTGGAAATGGTTGAATTCAATGTTTCCATTTCCAATTTCTGCTACAACTTGGAATAGATTCGCTTATGGCAGGTCAAAGATAATATATGGCAACTCAAAGTTTAGTTCATCCTCTTATGGTCCTTATAGTATGGATTATGTAATTAATTTAGACAAAGAATGGGGACATGAAGACTTTTTCTGGTTCAAAGCAGAAGTAGGTGGTGACGAACCTGGAGTTATGAAAGGAAAAAATATTTTCAATTCATATTCTCTAAAAAAATCATCGGATAAAAATAATATTATACTTTCCGAACAGAATTTTGATATTGAAATTCCTGATGGAAATGAACTTGTTGTTTTAAATGTAAAAAGTTTAACTAAAGCTCCATACTCTTCTATTAAATCACCTGAAGGAACTATTTATTCGGAAACAAACGGAGATAAAACAATTGCATTGTCTTATGCCCCTGATAGTCTTGAATCATTCTGGACTCTCATTAATCCAAGTTCAGGGACTTGGAGTTTGATAGTTCAAAACCCTGCAGAAACTGATTCTTTGGATACATATTTCCATAAAAAACAAAATGAATTTCAAATTGATGTTACTCAAGAGGACAGAGCAATTACAGTAAATTGGGACAATCAGACAGTACAACCTGAAGACACAGTTTATATTATGCTTGACAATAATAGGGAAGACAATGACGGATTTCATATTGCTTCAGCCGCCGCAATGGATGGTTCAATAACATTTTTATTATCCGATAGTCTTAACGATTGCTCTTATTATATTTATGGAATTGTGGAAAATGAAAATGAGCAGTTAGTAAGTTATTTCGATAATCCAATATCGAATCCCAAAGCCACTTTATTATCGCCTAAAGATATTGTTGCAATTTATAACTCCGAAGAAAAGCAATTTGAAATAGGATGGATCCCTTCCGATGAACAAGCTGTTATTGGTTATTTGATAATGATTAAAACTCAGGATGGCAAAGACTCAATAATTGCAGATGTATTTAAGGAACAAAATTCGGCAATTATCAAATATCAAGAGATATCTGAAGCCGAAATTTTTATGAAATCTTATGGTGAAAATGGTTTGACAGGATGTATTTCCGAACCTGTTATTGTTAGCGTTGACGATAAGGATATAATTAATAGAAACAGTTCAAAAATTTCAATTTATCCGAATCCTGCATCAACTGAAATCATTGTTAAAATGGAAAGTGATGAAATCCAATCGTCAGTAATAACTATTAGTAACAAATTAGGAAAGCAAATGGATTGCTGTTACAGGATAAATAATAATAGCGAAAAAATTATAATTGACATTAGCAATTTAAGAAGTGGAATTTATTACATTACCATAAAACAAAAGGACTATATTGAAACTCAGAAAATCAGTATTGTCAGATAAACAAAATATTATTGAATAATCTTACACAGGGGTTAGAAGATACATTCTAATCCCTGTTTCATTTTTTTCGAGCTGTTAAAAGTTTTCTTTCAAAAATTTAGCCGCAGACTTTGCAAAATATGTTAGAATCATATCTGCTCCGGCTCTTTTGATTGCGGTTAATGATTCAATCATAATCTTATCGTGGTCGAGCCATCCTTTTTCAGCCGCCGCTTTAATCATCGAATATTCACCGCTTACCTGATAAGCCGCTGTGGGCATTCCGAATTCCGTTTTAACGCGATAAATAATATCTAAATAAGCTCCTGCCGGCTTCACCATAACTATATCAGCACCTTCGGCTATATCTTCATAAACTTCCCTTATAGCTTCATTTGTATTAGCAAAATCCATCTGATGAGATTTCCTGTCTCCGAATTTTGGAGCACCCTCAGCCGCTTCCCTGAATGGTCCATAATATGCAGAAGCATATTTGGCAGAATAACTCATAATTGGGATATTTTTAAATTTGTTATCGTCAAGAATTTTTCTGATTGCCGCAACCCTGCCATCCATCATGTCGGAGGGTGCAATCATATCAACACCTGCTTTTGCCTGTGCCAATGCAATTTTAGCAAGATGAACAAGAGTTTCATCATTCAGTATATCTTCTCCAAAGACAATTCCGCAATGTCCGTTTGATGTATATTCACACATACAAACATCACCTATGACAAGCAATCCCGGAACTTCCTTTTTAATAGCTCTGATAGCTCGTTGAATAATTCCATTTTCCGAATGTGCGTCAGAGCCGATTTCATCTTTTTGTGCAGGTATCCCGAAAAGTATAACTGCCGGAATTCCCAAATCTCTTACTTCTTTGCACTCTTCCACTAAAACGTCAATTGACATTTGAAAGACACCCGGCATAGATGAAATTGGATTTTTAACATTTACACCATTAATCACAAATAGGGGATAAATAAAATCCTTTACGGATAAATGTGTTTCCCTCATCATATCCCTAATGATTGCGTTGTTCCTTAATCTTCTGAACCTGCGAAATTCTATTACTGACATATTAACCTCCAATTTTTTTAATTTCTTTCATTATTTTCTTTGCACCCATATTGTAAACAGATTCGGCTAATTTTTTTCCTACAATTTCAGGCTCCATTTTTGAACCGGATATAGTACTGCGAAAATAGTTTTTGCCGTCAACTGTTGCGACCAAACCATCAATTAAAATGCTTGGACCTTTGATTTTTGCCAAAGCGGCTATCGGATTTTTGCACCCTCCTCCAAGACGTCTTAAAAAAGCACGTTCTGCTCTGACTGCAATTTCAGTATCCTGATGATTCAATTTTTTAAGAAGTTCCTTGGCAAAAGCATTATCTTCTCTAATTTCAACAGCCAAAGCACCTTGTCCGACTGCCGGTAACATCTCTCTTACATCTAATTTGGCAGATATATATTCTTCCAAGCCCAGTCTTTCAACTCCTGCTTTGGCAAGAATGATAGCATCCCAATTTGAATTAAGATATTTATTGATTCTTGTATTGATATTTCCTCTTAGTTCTTCAATCTGAATATCTTTTCTGATATATCTGATTTGTGCCTGACGCCTTGTTGAGCCGGTTGCAATAACTGCATTTCTTCTCAATTTTCTTAAAGAAAGCTTTTTTTCTTTTGAAATTATTACATCTTCGGGGCTATATCTTTCCGTAATTGCTCCCAAAATTAATCCGTCAGGAAGATTTACCTGCAAATCTTTTAGCGAATGTACAGCCAAATCAATTGAACCATCTAAAAGTGCAACTTCGAGTTCTTTCGTAAAAAGTCCCTTATCCGGTATTTTGTCCAACGCAGTATCAAGTATTTGGTCTCCCTTAGTTGTTATCAATTTCAAATCAATTGTCAACTGAGGATACTGCCGTTTGATTAGTTTTTTCACGAACTCTGCCTGCCACAAAGCAAGTTCGCTGGCTCTTGTTCCTATCACTATATGTTTATCATTCATATCAAATAATATATTTATTAAAATAACTAAATTGCAAATATAAGAAAAGCAATGGATTTAACCGGAATAAAGTCTTTTTTTGTACTAACAATTACAAAAAGTTAAAAAATTAATTCAAAACTTCAATTTCAAAGACATATTTCCAATATTTTCCTGTAACAAAAATCCTTCTATTTTCCTTATCGTAAGCAATACCGTTTAAAACCTCGGGATTATCACCGGGTTCTACGAAATCATACAACTTAGATAAGTCCAGATATGAATTGACTTTACCTGTCTTGGGGTCAATTCTTGCAATTCTATTGCTTCCATAAATATTAGCCCAAATTTCATCTTCAATTTGTTCTAATTCATTCAGATAATAAATCGGTCTTCCGTTATCATTTACAGTTATCTTCTTTAATTCACTGAAATCTTCTACTTTTAGAACCTTTAAAATTCCGGTACCGTTACTCATTAACAGATTATCTCCGAAACGTGCTAAGCCCCACCCTTCTCCATTATATCTGTACTCGCTAATTTTTTTTAACGTGCTTAAATCATAAATCAAGCAAATCTGTGATGTCCAAGTAAGTTGATAAATTTTATCATTGAAGATTTCTATTCCCTCGGCAAACATTCCACCGGCAACATTAATTTGTTTAACTACTTTTCCGGTTTTCAATTCAACTTTTCTTAACGAAGAACTGCCTACAAGCCCCGTACTTTCATATAGATAACCTTTATGATAAAGCAAACCTTGCGTATAAGCATTCGGGTCGTGAGGAAATTTATTGACTACCTTAATTTTTTGAATAGGTGCGATTGGATTATTAGTATTTCTTTCATAATCTTCAATATTATTATTCTGGTTCAAATTTGATAATTCTTTGCTTACTTCTTCAAAATCCAAAGCTCTCTTTTTATTGATGTCGCCGTTTTGCTGACATCCATTTATCATAATAACCCCAAACAAAATTAAAATAAACTTAAACATTTTAAATCCTAAATTTTAATAATAATTACAAAAATATTAATTATTTTGTGAATATAATCATTTTTTCCTGAACAAATATTTTTCATATCTTTGTAATATATTTAGACAACTATTTAATTAAGTAAGGATTCTTTGATTTTATGGATAAACTATTTAAGGCATTGGACGATTCGACTCGGAGAGAAATTTTGGATTATCTCAAGGAAAGAGATATGACGGCAGGCGAAATTGCTGAAAAATTTAATATTTCAAAACCAAGTATTTCCTATCATTTGGATTTATTGCGTCAGGGTGAATTAGTTATT
>Ga0351970_1118_pt1 | contig 16099 bp, 15 predicted proteins | sample BONcelFGM3001C10_FD_206752 | JGI IMG/M metagenome (GOLD analysis project Ga0351970, IMG submission 206752) | Enriched cells from coal bed in the Powder River Basin, Montana, United States - BONCAT cells FGM rep2 HSBNCT.FGM.300.1.C10 ...
TATACAGCAGCGGCAGGGCCGCGGATGCCATCGCCTGCTCCACCATCAGCGATAGGGACACGCTGGCTTCGCTGCCGTCGTCCGTACCGATGGTCAGCGTTTCGCGGTATTCCCCGGCATCAAGGCCCAGCACGGGTGATACGGTCACCGTCGTGCTTGCGCCCGCGGCCAGCGTGGAAGCGCCAGCCACCGCAAATGCATCGGTCGCGCCATAGCGCAGGGCCGCATCGGCATCGCCCGTGTTGCGCAGTGTGAAGGTGAGGGGCTGCACGGTTTCGTAGCCGCCGACAAGCGCATCAAACGCAAGGCTTGTCGCGTCCGCCGCCAGCGCGGCGCGGGGCGCAGCTGTGGGTTCCGCCGTAGCCTCTGGCGTCGGGTCGGGCTGTTGCGGTTCCGGCGCAGGGGCTTCGCTTGCCGTCTCCTCCGGCTGCGCCGGTTCGTCCGCGTCGCTACGCGGCGTGGGTTCCGGCGCCTGTGTTTCCTGCGGCGCTTCGGTCTGTTGCGTTTCCACGGGCGTTGTATCGCCCTCCGCCAGCACCGCCAAAGGGAAGCTGGTCAGAAGCATCGTTACCGTCAGGATCAGGCTTAGCATCCGTTTCATCTCGGTATCCCCCTATCGCTTGTCTTGCGTTGACTGTCTTCATCTAAATGTTAAAAAACGATTACTACAATGTGTAATTATACCAGTTCTTTAACAAACGTGCAATACTCTTACCCGAAGACCGAAGGCGATCCGTTCGCCCCGCGCATAACCCCCAAGGTCAACCCCGCACCGCTTGCAGGGCCTAGTCTGCCTTCGGGCCTGTGCACCTTGCAGGGCACGGCCAGCATCAGCCCAACCTTATAGACGTTTCACAGGGCCATATTCTTCCGCCGCCCGCGTCGGTCGCGGAAATTCGCCTGCCGCGCGGGGCAACCGCAACAGACAGGGAGCTGAAGCACCACAGCAGGCTCCGGAAATCGCGGCGCTCTACCATCAGGGCCATGGGGGCGAAACCACCCTGTAAAATTTACCGGTCACTGCCTCAGAAAGCCTTGCGGCTGGAGCGAGCACAGTCGAGACAGCCATCGGGCCTGTGACAACGCGCAGGCATCCGGCACAGGGTGGGTATCCAAATGAAGCGAAGCGACCGAAGCCGCCCCGCCTCCCAGTGTGTAGTAACATTTTAGGCAGCCTCGCTTACGTTTCCTTGCTTCGTAACAGCCTTCATCAGAGCGTTTTTGCAGGTACGGGCCCTCTGCACGCCGCGGTACCGCCACCGCCGCGCACGCCGTAACGGGCGCACCACCTTGGCGCGTGCATCAGGCGGGTGCATCCGGCTGGGGCGCCCGTTTAGAACGGCTTGCCGCCCGCCAGCCAGCCCTGCCGCTCCCAGTGGCTGCGGTCGGCCGGGTTCCAGTTGTTGCTTTTCTGCATACCCGCCATCATACGAAACAGGAAGCTTCGAAACAGCGGCTTGCGCACTTTGCGGATATCGCCCGCCGCTGCGGCGATGCGTGCCGCCAGCACCTCGGCGCTTTTTTCGATGCCCGTGCGTTTGTTTTCCGGGATATCCTCCCAGCGCAACGCGGCTACGGCTTTGGCGAAGGAGAACGACTTTTTGACGCCCCAGTACCGCAGGCTCAGGCGCATGGTTTTGGCCGTGCGCCCAGCGCCCATGCCCGCCGTGGTGCTGATGACCAGGCCCAGCTTGTCAAACATTGCGGGGTCGGGCCGGTGACTCATCCACATAAAGCACAGGTGGTCGATCAGCGCCTTCATGGGGGCGGCAACATCCAGCCCGTACACCGGCGAGGTGAGCACCACCAGGTCGCTTGCGAGCATCGCATCCACGATAGGCTGGACGCAAGCGGCGTGCGGGCAGGCTTGCTCCCCCTTCAGGAAGCAGCCGTAGCACCCCGTGCAGAAATGTGGAAGGTCTTTCGGGAGCATGAACTCGGTCACACACAGGTCCGTCCGTTCGCGCAGGGCATTGAGGATCGCCTCCTTGCAATGCCAGGTGCTGCCGTACCGCATACCGCCGTTAATCACCGTGATATTCATAGAGGGCTCAGCCTTTCTGCGGCGCTAACGCCGTATGTCTGATTGAAATGCGCAACATGCCTGAGAAACAGCGTCTTAGCCTCGCCCAGGCGCTCCGGTTCGCCGCCGAACTGGTAGAAAATCAGAAAGATAGGAGCGAAAAACGCAAGCGCCATCATGTGCGGGTCACCCACGCGGAATGCCCCCGCGTGCATCAGCGCCGCGAACAGCTCCGTCTGGTAGGCGATGCTCTCCTCAAAGGAGATGCGGCGAAACAGCGCGGCGATCTCGCGGCTGCGGTACTGCTCAATCGTGAGCATTTTGCGCAGCTTGACGTTGATCTCGTCGGTCATGTAGTAGTCAAAAATCGTAACCGCCATGGCCATGAACTGCTCGGCGGTCATGGCCCGGTACATGGCAACCGTGCGCTCGTCCACGGCAAACTGTCCATCCTCCCCCGCCACCCGAAGGCCGCTGAACACCCCGCCCCAACGGTTGGCATACTCCCGCAAAATCTCGTCAAAGATCGCCTGCTTGTTCGTGAAGTGGTTGTACAGCGACGATTCCTTGATGCCAACGGCATAGGCGATATCCCGCACGGACACCGCGTCAAACCCACGTGTGGAAAACTGGTCCAGCGCGGCCAGCAGGATGCGCTCCCGCGTGCTCACAGCGCGGCCCCCAGCAACCATGCGATGCGGGTGCCTTCCACAGTAAGCAGCTGCACCGTCAGCAGCGCCGCGATGAGGGTAAACGCAACCCTGCGCCAGCTTTGCTTGCGTACCACCAGCGCCGTGAACCCCAGCAGGTAGATGACCCCGCCCGCAACGGCGCAGATCAACGCCTGTGCGCTGGTCAACGCGAACAGGGCACCATCCGTCATGAACGCATCGCGCGTAGCGGACAGCGCGCTGAGCGCCGTGCCCACGGCGATGGCAGCCAGGATATGCCGCCCCCATGTTTGCACCCCGCGCCTCCGCACGACCATGACTACCAGATACGAAACCAGCCCCAGCACCAAAACCGTGGTCACCACCGATACGGCATCCCCGACATACAGCCCCGCCATTCCCGTGTCCTCCAAACTAACAGTTGATAGTTTGGAGTATAACTAACAACTGTTAGTTTGTCAAGCGGTTACTCATGATTTCTCCGGATATATTTCACAGACAACTGATCTGAACCGCAAACGCCCATACGGCATGGTTTTGCGCGGATAAGCCCCGTCCCGCGCGGCGCGTGTTCTGCGGATAAAGCGCGTCCCGCGCCGGCTCACCCGCGCGTGCGATGCACCGCCGGAAACTGTATGCCTGCCCTGCCGCGCAACACGCGGGGGTCGCCGCCCTCCCTGCGCGGCTGTTGCTTTGGCGGGCAAGGCTGCAAGCCGCCCGTTTTCACTGCATAGGCAACGCCACTCGACAAACGCAAAACCCGACGCGCCTTGCGGGTGCATCGGGTTGCAGTCGTTCTTCGTTTTCTGTCGCCGGTCATGATTCCGCGCGCAAGCAGAACGCAGCGCCCGCCACCCAATTGCGCAAACAGCAAGCCGCCCGTTTTCGCCGCATAAACAGCGCCACACGACAAACGCAAAACCCGACGCGCCTTGCGGGTGCATCGGGTTGCAGTCGTTCTTGCGTTTCCCTCGTCTGTTCAGTACTCTTCGCGCACACCAAACTCCGCGCTCTCCACCCACTCGCGCGGGCGGTTCACGTGGTGGTAGAACTCCGTGAGGATGCGCAGGTGTTCCGTTTCCTCGCCCACGAGGAAAGCAAACAGCGCTTCCGTTTCCTTGTCCGCGGCCTTGGCTTGCAGGTCGCGGTACAGGTCGATGCTCTGTTGCTCCACCGCCTGCGCCGCCAAGTACAGCTCCGGCTGGTCGGGCAGTTCCTTCACATGCGCTTCATAATCCCCCGCGCCCACGAAGACATTGCGAACGTCAAGCGGCACGCCGTGCGACAGCGGCGCTTGCGCCGCACCGTCGCGCCTGTCCTTCAGCAGCTGCGCGTGGCGGGCCTCATCCTGCGCCAGAATCAGGAACACCGCACCCAGCGGATTGCCCGCGTTGTTGGCCGCCTGCGTGCGGTAGTAGCGTTCCCCGTCCAACTCCATGTCGATGGCGAACTGGAATGCGTCCATTGCGCTTCGCTCCTTTCAAGGGCTGTGGATCGAGTCTATTTTCCCTTGGCCGTTTTGCGGCGGTGCGCCAGCAACATCAGGATGGGGTGCAGCAGCACCAGCACCGGCAACACAAACACAAACGCCGTGTGAAACGCGTACACGTCAAGCGTTGGAAACCAACGGTACGCAAGGCCCGTGCGCAGAAGCAGCGCTGTGACCGTCTGGCTTACGAAACCCAGCGCCATCAGCATCGTCACGGTTTTGGCGGCGATCACCGGCGCGTTTTTCTGAGCAAGGTCGCGCCGGTTCAGCAGCAGCTTGGCACGCATGGCCCTGTAAATCTTTGTGTGGGTGGGAAAGGCGAGCGGCAGAAGCAGCAGCGTGGGCAGGATCAGAAACCCTGCCACCACATGCACCGTCACAGCAATCGGGTACAGCCCGCCGCGCATCAGGCCCGCCTTCAGCGCCAGCGCCAGCAGCACATTCACCAACGCAAACGCAGCCGTCGCCGCGTGCACCTTGCCAAAATCCGTACGGAGAAACCTCATGCGCCCGCCCCCTATTATCCCCTTACTGGTATGTACCCACGATGGTCAGCCCCTCCAGGTTCTTCGCGCCGTGCGGCGAGCGCGCGAGGGCCTCGGTCTGATCCTGACCGGCTTTGAGCGATCCGCCCGCGTGTGACCCGTTGCGCCAGGCGGCCACGTTGGTCACATCATAAACGATGCCGTCTACGGCCACATAGGCGGGGTTGCCATACTGCCCGTCAAACTGGGCAAGCTCCGCCGCGTCAAACACCTTGAGTGCGGCAGTATCCTGCGCCGCCTCGGTGGCAGCAGGTACATCTGTAGCGACAGGCGCGTCGGTGGCGACAGGCGCTTGCGTGGCGGCGGGTGGTACAGCCGCGCAGCCTACGAGCGTCCCGAAGGCAGCCAGTACCACGGCGAGCATGAGTACGCGTTTGATAATCGATGTTTTCATAAAATGCCTCCCTGTGCTCCCGTATGGGGAGCGTATCCTGCAATCCATTACGGCGGGCGAACTGCCGCCGCGTATTGGTATCGTTAGCAGTATACACCAACGCAAACGGGGAGAAACCACTTTTTGCATCGGCAGCGCCGCAAGCCAGCGCGCGGCGTTCTCCTGTTCGCGGCGCCCTGTTACCCCAGTATGCTTGGCGCGGCAACGCTCAGGTACGCCGCCACCGCGTCCGCCGCGGTCTGGTGGTCGTGCGTTTGCGGCAGCCCCGAAACCGTGACCATGCCCACCACGCCTTGCCCGCGCAGGCGGATGGGGAAGCACCCGCCGCTTAAGGCAAAATCTTCGGCATTCAGGCCGAATTCCGTCAGCGTCCTGCCGGAGAGGTGCATCTCCAACATCGTGCGCAGCGAACTCTTGCCGTTCTCCATTACCATGGCCATCTTACGGCGGATCCAGCGCGCGTTGTTGGGCGTAGCGGCCCCCACTGTGCAGCGGAAGCACTGCACCCCGTAGGCCGTGACATCGGCCGCCGCGTCGCCGCTGTGGCGCAGCAGATGTTCGCGCAGCAGCAGCCCCAACTTCCAGCCGTCCTCTGCGCTGAAGCGTTCAAACTGGAGCGCCTCCTCCTGCAACAGCACGGTTTTGAGCATCCCTTTGGGATCGGTGATCTCCTGATTCATCCTGACCCTCCCAGCACGGGGCGGTCCGTGTGCCCCCGCATTTCTTCTGCCACCAGTGTACCACAGCCGCGCACATTTCGCACCTGTCCGCCATACGAAGCGCGTATCCTCGTTAAATACATATCATAGCAAAATGGCTGTGGAAACCCTTCCATTCGGACGGCCTTGTGCGTATAATATAGCCATAGAGGTTCTCCCAAAGCAGCTTGGTCAACCGCCGCGCGGCGCGCAGCGCACGGGCGGCACAAAGCGTACGGCAGGCCATACCGGCACACCCATGCGCAACAGCACGCCACAGACGCATGACGGGCTTTGTGTTTCCATTCCACCTCGAAGCGGCGCGGCTTTCCATCCATGGGCAACCTCGCAGCCATCCCCCGATTCATCAATCGCTAGGAGGGTGTTTATGCAACAGACCATCGCGGGCAAGGTTTACGACACCGAAACGGCAAAGGCAATGGGCAACTGGCAGCGCGGCCTCAGCTCGGACAAGAACTACATCTCCGAAACGCTGTACCATACCGCGCAGGGCCTATACTTCCTGCACGGCGAGGGCGGCTCGCGCTCGCGATATGCACAGCGCACCGCCCCCAATACCTGGGGCTACGGCGAGCGCATCATCCCCATGAACAGCGAGGAAGCGCATGACTGGGCGGAGAACCACCTGACCGACAACGTCTACGACAAGGCATTCGGAGCCAATGCGCACGACGAGGTGCTCACCCCCATGCTGATTCGCCTCCGCCCCGCCGTGATGGAGAAGCTGACATACGCCGCGCGCGAGCAGAACTGCCAGCCAGTCGATCTGGCTGAATCACTGATCGCCAAGGGGCTTAACGTGGAATAACGCCGTATGACCGCGAATGCGCTAAAGGGCCCGGCCTCCGTTTGGGGGTCGGGCTTTTGCCTGTGCTGCCATCGCAACAGCGATGGCAGCCCTGACCTAGCGGCGGGCGCGTCAATCTGACCTACCGTGCACATGATCGGGCAGCCGACGGTAACGCTGCGGCCACCCTTGTACTCCACGCCGCAAGGCGCGGCGGCTAGGCGTGCCCGTCGCCCTCCGCACCTTCCTCAAAGGGCTGCGCGGCATCATTCGCCATGCGCGCCTTTTTGGCCCGCTTGTTCTCATACATCAGGTAGTCCACGCGGCTGACGATCTCCTCGACCGTGTGGGCCTCGTCGTTGTCAAACAACTGCGCGCCCAGGCTCAGCGACAGGTTGTAGGGCTTATTCGCCTGCTCGTTGTGCCGTGCGATGGCGCTGCCGATACGCTCCACCACCGTGTCCAGCGCCTCGCCGCTGTGGATGTTCAGCAGCACGCAAAACTCGTCCCCGCCCAGGCGCGCGATAGCGTCGCCCTTGCGCAGCACACTACGTACCGCGCCGGTAGCCGCGCGGATGGCTTCGTCCCCCTCGGGGTGGCCAAACTCGTCATTGATACGCTTGAGGTTATCAATGTCTACATACACCACGCCAAAGGGCTGCCGCTCGTTGGCACGCAGGCGCTGGGTCAGGTAGTACTCAAAAGAGGGCCGCGTCCACGCGCCAGTCAGGTAATCGGTCTGTACCATACGCTCCTGCATATACAGATACAGGATGGTTAGCGCGCAAACGCTGCCCGGCCACATCAGCAGCGTGCCATAGACCAGCCCCTGCACCAGCCCGCCGACCATCGGCATAAGGCAGAACAGCGTCAGAAAGCGGAAATCCATCCCCATGATCTTGCGGCGGCGCTTCAGAATCATGATAAAGCCCGCCACCAGATAGCCGTAGGAAACAATCAGTTCTACCACAAACAGATAGCCGCGACGGTATACGCCGTCGCCGTCGATGGTAAACACAAAGCCGAACACAGGTGAGAGCAACGTGAGGACCGCCACCAGCACAACGGGGATCAGGAAGGGCCAACGAACCCGCATCTCGCGCACGTTGCCGTTGCGGGTAAGCGTATCGGCCAGGATATACCAGTAGTAGGTGATCAGCGGTGCAACGGCAAACATGAAAACATGCAATACCGTGGAAAGCCCGCGCATCCAAGGTGACGGGTTGTGGTTCAATATGCAGGTGACGGCCTCAAACATCGTAATCGCCGCGATGACCGCGCACCCCTTGAAAAACAGGCGGTTGAACGCATCGTGATGGTCAAGGCGGTGGTAGGCCAGGTAGACGACAATCGCCAAGTAGAACACTGCAAACAGGTTGATGTCGATCCGTAGAAATACGCTCAACCGTGGCACTTCCTTTCGTGTCGTGTCGCGAGCCGCGCACCGCGCCGCGGGGTGCACACGGCATATGCGCCAGTCCTGTGGCTGGAACATTCGGTTACAGGCATCTTCCACAGGCAGGGCAAATATGGAAATTTCGTTTATTTACATGAAAGGATATTGTACACGCACCCCCGTAAATCCTTGTCTGTTCGCTGTTCTTTGCAAAAAACACAAAAAAAACCGCGCGCGAGGGTTATGCGGCGCGGCGGCGGCATCCGCGGGCGGTTGACACGCCCCGCTGCGTCTGCTACAGTAAGCGGGTTTATGCAACATCCGATGAAAGAGGGCATCCGATGCAACGCCTGCAACCGAAACTCTTCACCTCCTTCAAGGGCTACACCCGGGCGCAGTTGGGCCGCGACATCATCGCGGGCCTCATCGTGGGTGTAATCGCTCTGCCGCTGAGCATCGCGCTTGCGCTGGCCTCAGGCGTGCGGCCCGAGCAGGGGCTCTACACCGCTATCATCGCGGGTTTCCTTATCTCGGCGCTGGGCGGCAGCCGCGTGCAGATCGCGGGGCCTACCGCCGCCTTTGCGACCATCGTGGCGGGCATCGTGGCCCGCAGCGGCATGGATGGGCTGCTGATCGCCACGGTGATGGCGGGGCTCATGCTGGTGCTGATGGGGCTGCTGCGGCTGGGCTCGCTCATCCGCTTCATTCCCTACACCATCACAACGGGCTTCACGGCGGGCATCGCAGTCTGTATCGCCATCGGCCAACTCAAGGACTTTCTGGGCGTTACCTACCTTGGCGGGCTGGAGACGGTCGAGACGGTCGACAAGCTGACCGCTACGGTGCGCAGCATCGGCACGTTCAACGGGCAGGCGCTGCTGGTGGGGCTTGCGGCGCTGTCCGTGCTCATCCTGTGGCCGCGCGTCAGCAAGCGCGTGCCAGCCTCGCTGGTGGCCGTGGCCGTGGGAATCGCCATGGTCAAGCTGCTGCCTTTGCAGGTGAACAGCATCGGCGATCTGTATACGATCAGCGGCGGCCTGCCGAAGCTCACGCTGCCCATGCTGTCGCTTGCGCGCATATCCGCGCTGTTTCCGGACGCAGTTACCATCGCGCTGCTGGCTGCCATCGAGTCGCTGCTCTCCTGCGTGGTGGCGGATGGTATGGCCAACACCCACCACAACGCCAACATGGAGCTGGTGGCGCAGGGTGTGGGCAACATCGGCTCGGCGCTGTTTGGCGGCATCCCCGCCACGGGGGCCATCGCGCGCACGGCGGCCAACATCAAAAACGGCGCGCGCACGCCCGTTGCGGGTATGGTGCACGCGCTCACGCTGCTGCTGATCCTCGTGGTGCTCATGCCGCTTGCCTCGCTGATCCCCATGCCGGTGATCGCCGCCATACTGCTGATGGTCGCCTGGCACATGGCGGGGGCGCGCACGTTTGCTGCGCTCGTCAAAACCGCGCCCAAAAGCGATGTGATCGTCCTGCTGCTTACCTTTGTGCTAACCGTGGTGTTTGACCTGGTGGTTGCCCTCGGCGTGGGTATGATGGCCGTATGCATCCTGTTTGTAAAGCGCATGAGTGAGGAAACGGACATCCGCTGCTGGGACGAGGCGGAAACCGCGGAGGACGGCAGCCTGCGGGTACCCAAAGGCGCGCGGGTATACGAGCTCTCCGGCCCGCTGTTTTTCGGCGTGGCGGACAAGCTGGTCAAAGGCGTATCCTCCAAGGATTGCCGCTGCATTGTGCTGCGGATGCAGGCGGTCAACGCCATTGATGCCACGGCCATTTCCGCGCTGGAGCGCATCGCGCAGCGTTGCCGCAGGCAGAACATCGGCATGGTGCTAAGCCACCTGAACGCGCAACCCGAGGCCGTGCTGCGAAAGGCGGGCTTCCTTTCGGCGCTGGGCGCGCAGAACATCTGCCCGCACATCAGCGAGGCGCTGGCACGGGCACGGGAAATCGTCGGCGAAGCGTGAACGGGCACAGGAACGCTTCATGGGCAGTACCGCTCGGGGCTGCTGTTCCACATCCGCTTGCGTTGCCAGGCCGCCGTGCCTGCATGTCCCCGGGGCGCGACACTGGCGCGGCCCCATGGCCAAGCCGTATCACAGAAAACGCAAAGCCCGCCACCGCACGCAGGTCGCGTGCGCGGCGGGCCTGTTTGATGCAAGGTGCTAGTCGCTGGGGCCCTTGCCCTCTAAAATCAGCGGTATGCTGCGCTCCACGCGCTCTTCGCGTGTTTTGCGCTGTTTAGCACCGGTGAAGTAGATCACCCAGCCGCGCTGGCGGCCGGGGGTAAGGGCCTCAAACGCGGCCTTGAGCGCGGGCAACCCCTCAAAGCGAGCCAGCAGCTCGTCCGGCAAAGCCAGTTCCGCGCTCTTTTGAAACTGCACCGCCAGCCCCGCCTGCTCCACGCGGATGGCGTCGGCAATAAACGCGCGGATTTCCGGCTCGGCTTTGCGGATCGCGTCCGCATCGGTGAAGCGGAACATTCGCATGGCCTGTGAATGCTCGCCGGGCGCTTCCAGCAGGTGCTTGTCGTCCCGCAACAGCGTGCCCTTGAGGAAGCCCACGGCGGCGTAGTCCTTAAACTCGTACAGGATGGCGACATTCGCGCCGTTCAGCGTATAGCAGGGTTTGCCCCATTTCACATCCTCGGCGAGGCCGCTTTGTTGCAGCAGCGCGCGCAGGGCGGCCAGTTCCGCGTGCCAGCGCTTTGCGCCGCGCACGAACGCGTCCACGCGGGGGTTACTATTTTCGATCATCATCGATGTACACCTCATTTGACCTTCATTGCGGTTCCCGCACAGGATGTACCCGCATATCCGGCGGGTGTAACAGGTTTCCCCCTTTTTGCGCTCTCTGGTGCGGGATGCAATAGCGGCGGGGTATCGCGCCCGCCGCTTACGGTTGTGCTTCACGGTGTAGTTTCAAGGCTTGATCACGATATCCGGCCCCAGCTTGCGCGGGCTGAACGTGTAGCGCAGTTGGTCAAAACCGGTGACCTTCCGCCCCATCAGCGTCAGGTTTTGGATGGTCACGCCGTCGATGGTGTGATCTTTGTTGATGGCGAAAAAACGCACGGCAGGCACCTTGCCGCTGAGTACCGTGATGTTTTCAAACCGAACATCGCGAATATTGCCGCGCTCGCTTGTCTTGCTCCACTGCGACTTTGTGGTGGTCAAATCCAGCAAAAACTCCGCGCCGTCGCCCTGCCCCAGGTTGCAATCCTCCACGGTGATGTTGCGGAAGGTCACGTTTTGCACCAGCGCGCTGTCGCTGTTGTGGATGGAGCATACGGGCTTGTGATTGGCGTGCAGCACGGTGATGTTTTCAAACGTGATATTCTCCATCACATCCGCACGCGTCTCGTAGCCCACCTCGCAGCTCTGCGCCAGGTCCGTCCACAGCACGCAGCCGGTAAAACTGATGTCACGCGCGTCGCCGTCGTAGCCCTTGACCACAAGGTTGTCATCCCACCCGCGCACAAAGCACCCGCGCACGGCCACGCGCTGGCAACTCTGCACGGTGATGCCGTCGCTGTTACTACGCGCGCCGATGATGTTGACCCCCTCCACCGCCACATCGCTGCACTTGTACAGGTTGAGCGTCCACGCGGCGGGGTCGAGGATGGTGATACCGTCGACACTTACATTGCGACAGTTACGCAGGTCAATGGGCACGGTGGTCTGCGCCCAGCGGTCAAACGTGCTGCCGTCGATGATGCCCCGCCCCGTGATGGTGACGTTCTCGGCCCCGTCCGCCACGAACTGCCCGCGCACAACAGCACCCGCGGCCAGATAGGCCGTCTGCCCGCTTTGCAGCGGCACGGTGCCCACGTCATGCACGCCCGCCCCGTAGACGATCACATTGTTTCCCGTGGGCGCGCTTTCCTCCGGCGGCTGGGCAAACAGGTGCAGCGCGCCTTCCTGCGTGCCGTTGATCTCCACGGTGAGCTGTGCGGGCCCGTCCAGCGTAAAGCGGACGGTATCGCCCCTCCCCTGTGGCGCGATGCCCAGCGACAGCGGGCGCACCACGGCGCTTTGCACGTTGCGCCCGTGGAAGGTAACGGCCACCTCGCACGCATCTTCGACCGCCATAAGGGCGACGGGCGCGGTGGCGGTTACGGGGCGGCTGGTCCAGATACGGCTGTGGTTCACGGCGGTGTCGATCACTGGCACATCCACCCCGTCCACCCGCACGGTGCAGACAGCGCTACGTGGCAATGCGTCCGGCATGGGAAAGGGAACCGCCGCCGCGCTTGCGGCGGTGGCGATGGCAAGGCCCAACAACAGCGCCAAGGCAAATCCCCCGTTTCGCTTCATAGGCAACGCACCTCCGCCCTCACGTACCCGTTGGGCCTATCACAAGGGGCGTTTGCCCCACGGTGGTTTCATGCCCGTACACTTGCACAGTGAGCGGCTCACCCTCGCAGGCCAGCGTCAGTCCCTCCGGCGCGAGCGTCACGCGCAGCAGCGAACCGCGCACGCGCAGGCTGAAGCACAGGCGCGTCCAGTGCTCGGGCAGCCACGGCGCAAGCGACAGCGCGCCGTTTTCAAAGCGCACCCCGCCAAAGCCCTCCACGATGGTCACCCACGCTGCGGCCATGTTGGCGATGTGCAACCCGTCGCAGGTGTTGCGGTTGAAGTTGTCCAAATCCAGCCGCGTAGCAAAGCCAAAGAAGGAAAGCGCCTCCGCCCGCCTGCCCAGCTGCGATGCGATAATGGCATGCACAGTGGGCGACAGGCTGCTCTCGTGGATGCAGCGCGGCTCGTAGTAGGCGTAGTTAGCTTCCTTCTGCGCGCTGGTGAAATCGTCGGGGTATAAAAGCATCGCCATGAGCACATCGGGCTGCTTGAGCATGTCGGTGCGGTAGATGCGGTCGTAACTCCAGTGGTCGTACAGCGGGAATTCCGTGGGGGGGATGCTTTGCACATCGATGTGCGGCAGGCTGAAAAACCCTTCGTGCTGCTCAAACACGCCGTCCTCACGCCGCAGCAAAATCATATGCTCCGCCGCCGCGCGCCACGCCTCCGCCTCGCCGTGGGCAAGGCCGGTGCGCTCGCGCAGCGCGGCCAGCGCCGCCCCGTCCATCTGGCTCACCACAAAGGAGGCATAGGCCAGCGCCTTTTTGCCCAGATAGTTGGTATAAAAATCGTTGCTCACCATCATGTGGAACTCGTCGGGCCCCATCACGCCGTAAAAGCCGAAACCGTGCTCGTTCCACCCGCCGCGGCTTATGATATAGCGCGCGATCTGCACCAGCATTTCCGCGCCCTCGCGGTGCAGAAAGGCGGCGTCGCCCGTCATGTCCGCATAGGTCTGGATAGCGTAGGCGACGGACGTTGAGGGCTGCATTTGCAGCGAGGAGTGCTGCCACAGTGTGCATGCCTCCGTTCCGTCCATGGTGGCGATGGGGTAGCACGCGCCCGTCAAATCCAGCTGTCTGGCACGCTCCATCGCCTGCGGCAGCGTGCGGTAGCGGTACAACAGCAGGTGTTTGGCGGCGGCGGTGTCGCCCAGCAAATAAAAGGGCAGGCAGTATGTCTCGGTATCCCAGAAGGCGTGCCCGTTGTAGGCTTCGCCCGTCAGGCCCTTCGCGCCAATGTTGTCGCGCGGGCTCAGGCCGCGGTAGGTGGCGTGCATCTGAAACAGGCAGTAGCGCACGCCCTGCTGGTTTTCGGGGTCGCCGCCGATTTCCACGTCACTTGCGTCCCAGAAAGCCGCCCAATGGGCGGCGTTTTCGCTGTGCAGCACGTTAAAGGCAGGCGTTTCGACGGGCGCGGGCAGCGCTTCGCCCCCATGCGCCACCTGCACGCACACCGCGCGCTCGGCCACGGTTTCCACGCCGCGCGGCAATGGTAAGGTGAATGTCTCGCCGCTCACGCGATTGCTACGCACCGCCCTGCGCTCGCCCGGGCAGGCTGCGCGCTGGGTATAGCGCGCCACGATGCCCGTGGTAGCGGTCGCCAGCGTGAGCTGTACGCCCGTTTGCGCCGCGCCCGCCACATCCTCCCACAGGCAGGTGCCGGTGGTGCGGTGCGCCATGTTGCCGTCCACCCCCAGCGTGAGCACCGCCTGCGTACTTTGCGTAAGCGCGCACAGCGTGATGCGCTGGGCCAGCACCTCGGGCCACCGCATGGACACAAGGCGCTCAAAGCGCACTTCCACGGCCCCCGTAGCTTTCGTCTGCCACACAAAGCTTCGTGTCAGAAGCCCAGTGCGCATGTCCAGCACGCGCACAAAATCGGCAAACGCGCACACGCCCAAATCCAGCGTTTCACCCCCCACCGTCAAACGGGTGTAGAGGGGATCCGCAGCGGTGGGCATGTAATGCGTGCTGTGCACAAAACCCCTGTAGTCGCTGTCCGGCTTATGGCGCTGCGTTTCGTACACACCACCCAGATAGCTGCCGCGCAGGCTCGGCAGGCTTCCGCCCTCGTCAAAATACCCGCGTACGCCCATGTGCTCGTTGGCCAGCGAAAAAATGCTCTCGCTCTCCAGCGCGTGCGCGGGGTCGAACCCTTTTTCAATAATCCTGTGTGTATCCAGCCCAAAATAGCGGTCGGCAGCCTTCGCCACGCTGTTTCTCCCCTTTATCGGTCTACATCGGCGCGCGGGCGCGGGGTTCACCCCTTGATGCCCGCCGAGATCACATTCTGGGTGATTTGCCGCTGAAAGGCGATGAACAGCACAATCGGCGGGATGATGGAAAAGACGATGGCGCGGATGATGTCCATATTATTGACACGGTCGCTGGTGCGGTAGGTGAAAAGGCGCACCATGACGGTTTCCAGTCTGGTGCCGCCCAACACCAGATAGGGCAGCAGGAAATCGCTCCACGCGGCGTTGACCGCGTAGATCATGATCACCATGTTGATGGGCATGGACAGCGGCAAAATGATTCTGAAGAACAGCCGCCAGTCATCGCACCCGTCCAGCCGCGCAGCCTCCAGCAGGCTGTCCGGCATTACGTCGTAAAAGTTCTTAAACAGCACCACATAAAACGCGCTTGCGCCCATCGACAGCCACAGCGGCACGTAGGACCCGCCCAGCCCCAGCCGCGTGATGTTGATGAACAGCGGCACAATGGCGGTGGTCGCGGGCACCATGAGCGTGCCCATCACCAGCGCGTAGGCCACCTTCCAGCCCCGGGGCTTCAGGCGGCTGAGCCCGTAGGCGAACAGCCCGTTTGCCAGCACCGCGCACACCACGCTGCCCGCCACCACGGCCAGCGAGTTGAGGTAGTAGCGCACATACTTCATCTGGTTCCACGTGTCCAAATAGCCCTCCAGCGTAAAAGCAGCGGGCAGCAGCTGCAAGTGGTAGCGGTTGTCTGCCCCCTTCACACCACGGTTGAACTCCTTGAGCTCCTTAAAGCCGGACAGCAACACCCACACTACCGGCATGACGGACAAAAGCACCGCAAACACACAAAACACGGTCATCAGCGCATAGCCCGCCTTGACGCGCGGGCGGCGCAGGTCGTAGGGGCGCACTGCGCCCACAAACAGGTTCCTCTTCATCGTGCGTCCCCCTTTCTCAATAGTCGCGTTCGCGGTTTACCCTGTTGTACAGCAGCGTGAGCGCGATCAGCACCAGCGCGATCAACACCGACACGGCGCTGGCGCGGCTGTAGTCGAACTTCTCAAACGCATAGCGGAACACCAGCTGCATCAACGATACAGACGCGTTGTTGGGCCCGCCGTTGGTCATCACCAGCGGCTCGTAGAGGATCTGGATCACCGCGATCACCTGCACGATCAGCAGCATGCGCGCCAGATTGTACATCTGCGGCAGTGCCACATGGACGATGCGCTGGCGCACGCTGGCCCCGTCGATGATGGCCGCTTCGTACAGCTCCGGGCTGATGCCCTGCAACCCCGCCAGATACAAAAGCGCTGTCGCGCCCGCGCCCTTCCACGTCATGGTGACCACGATCAGCGGTATCACGCGGCTCGCGTCGTTGAGCCAGTTCTGCGGCGGAACACCGAACGTACCCAGCAGCATGTTGACAGCCCCGTAGCTGTCGCTCTTGAAAATGTAGCGCCACAGAAACACCGTGGCCAGCG
>Ga0351970_1070_pt2 | contig 15437 bp, 11 predicted proteins | sample BONcelFGM3001C10_FD_206752 | JGI IMG/M metagenome (GOLD analysis project Ga0351970, IMG submission 206752) | Enriched cells from coal bed in the Powder River Basin, Montana, United States - BONCAT cells FGM rep2 HSBNCT.FGM.300.1.C10 ...
GCGCAGATGGACGGCGCGATCCTGGTGGTGTCCGCGCCGGACGGCCCGATGCCCCAGACCCGCGAGCACATCGTGCTGGCCCGCCAGGTAGGCGTGCCCTACATCGTGGTGTTCATGAACAAGACCGACATGATGGACGACCCGGAACTGCTGGAGCTGGTAGAGATGGAGATCCGCGAGCTGCTGGGCCAGTACGAGTTCCCCTCCGACGACATCCCCTTTGTGAAGGGCTCCGCGCTCAAGGCGCTGGAGTACGTGCAAAACGGCGGCAAAGATGCCAAGAACGCGCCGGAGTGCAAGTGCATCTTCGAGCTGATGGACGCGGTGGACAACTACATCCCCGACCCGGAGCGCGCCATTGACCAGCCGTTCCTGATGCCGGTGGAAGACACCATGACCATCACGGGCCGCGGCACCGTGGCCACGGGTCGCGTGGAGCGCGGTATCGCCAAGGTGGGCGACACCATCGAGATCGTGGGCCTGATGGAAAAGCCCCGCTCTTCCGTTATCACCGGCCTTGAAATGTTCAGAAAGACGCTTGACATGGCGGAAGCGGGCGACAACGTGGGCGCGCTTCTGCGCGGCGTGCAGCGCAACGAGATCGAGCGCGGCCAAGTGCTGGCCAAGCCCGGCTCCATCAAGCCGCACACGCACTTCATGGGTCAGGTGTACGTGCTGACCAAGGAAGAAGGCGGCCGCCACACCCCGTTCTTCAACGGCTACCGCCCGCAGTTCTACTTCCGCACCACGGACGTGACGGGCAACATCAAACTGCCCGATGGCGTTGAGATGGTCATGCCCGGCGACCACATCGACATGGAAATCGACCTGATCACCCCCATCGCCGCCGAGCAGGGCCTGCGCTTCGCCATCCGCGAAGGCGGCCGCACGGTGGGCAGCGGCGTCGTCGCCAAGGTGCTCGGGTAAGGTTACATAACGGCCCCGCAGCGCATGACCGTGCGCGATACCCCGCCGCCGCCTTAGGGCGGCGTGGGGCGCGGGGCAAACGGCATATTCCGCCAAGGGCGACGTGTGGAGCGCGCCCAAGGCTTACAACCTGAACGAGGAGGTGGCGGACGTGGCTAGCGTTGCCCGCAACAAGATCATGCTGGCTTGCACCGAGTGCAAACAGCGCAACTATAACTCCATGAAAAACAAGAAGAACACCCCCGATCGCGTCGAGCTCAACAAGTACTGCCGTTTCTGCAAGAAGCACACCGCGCATCGCGAAACGAAGTAACGCGAGCGAGAAGGAGTGAGTAACATGGCTGACGAAAAGAAGGCGGTGGCCAAGGGCAAGAAGCCAAACTTCTTTGTCCGTTTTGGGCGCGGGTTTCTGAACTTCTTCAAGAAGATCGGCTTAGCGTTCAAAAACATGTGGCACGAGCTGCAAAAGGTCACCTGGCCCACCCGCGACAAGCTGATCAACTACATCGTGATCGTCGTGCTTGCGGTAGTGTTCCTGATGGTGATCATCGGCTTGCTGGACATGGGCGCATCCGCGCTTGTGAACCTGCTGATGAGGTAAAAAAATGGCCGAAAAAAGCAAGGAACCTTGCTGGTATGTCGTTCATACCTATTCGGGCTACGAAAACAAGGTCAAGGACAACATCGAGAAATCGGTGGAGAACAACGGTATGCAGGACTTGATCCTCGACGTTCGCGTGCCTGTGGAGGACGTTGTCGAGATCAAGAACAACCGCCGTGTGAAAAGCCAGCGCAAGGTCTACCCCGGCTACGTGCTTGTGCACATGATTGAGACCAGCGAAAGCTGGTACCTTGTGCGCAACACACGAGGGGTTACAGGCTTTGTGGGGCCGGACAGCAAGCCCGTGCCCTTGACCCCCGAAGAGGTGGAAATGATGCTCTCCACACAGATCAACAGCGTGGAGTTTGGCATCGCCATCGGCGAGGAAGTACGCATCCTCTCCGGCCCGCTGGAAAACTTCACAGGCGTGGTGGAGGATGTGGACACCGTGCGGCAAAAGCTGACCGTAAAGGTGAAGATGTTCCTGGGCCGCGAAATGCCTGTGGAAGTCGACCTGCAAGACGTTGTCAAAGTAAACTGAAGCATTCCTCGCCGCGCAAGCGGCGCGGACTGGCGCGTGAAACAGCCGCGCCCGGCGGGAGACCGCCGCTACACCCCGCTCGCCCGATGGGCTGACCTTCGGACGGCAGGGTCGTGGGAGGAACGAACCCGTTCCGCATCACCACAAACTGAGGAGGTTCCACTACCATGGCAAAGAAAGTAACCGCGATGATCAAGCTGCAAGTTCCCGCCGCCAAGGCAACGCCCGCGCCGCCTATCGGCCCCGCGCTGGGCCAGCACGGCGTGAACATCCCGGGTTTCTGCAAGGAGTTCAACGAGCGCACGCAAAAGGACGCGGGCCTGATCATCCCCGTGGTGATCACCGTGTATTCCGACCGTACGTTCACCTTCATCACCAAAACGCCGCCGGTGCCCGTGCTCATTAAAAAAGAGCTGGGCATTGAACACGCCAGCGGCCGCCCCAACCGCGACAAGGTGGGCAAGCTCACCATGGCGCAGGTGCACAAGATCGCCGAGATCAAGCGCCCGGACGTCAACGCCACGGACATCGCCAGCATCGAGAGCATGGTGGCAGGCACCGCGCGCTCCATGGGCATCACGGTTGAGGAATAAAGAAACGATTGTGGGAGGACATTGTGCCGTTATCACCACAGGGAGGATTTGAACGATGAAACACGGTAAGAAATACACAGACAGCATCAAGCTGATTGACCCCCTGAAGGCCTATGACCCCGAGGAGGCCGTATCGCTCGTGTGCCAGACCAGCAAGGCCAAGTTTGACGAAACCGTCGAAATTCATGTGCGCCTGGGCGTGGATCCCCGCCATGCGGACCAGCAGGTGCGCGGCGCGGTGGTGCTGCCCCACGGTACCGGCCGCGTGACCCGCGTGCTGGTGATCACCAAGGGCGACAAGGCCAAGGAAGCGGAGGCCGCGGGCGCGGACTTCATCGGCGGCGAGGAAATGGTGCAGAAGATCCAGACGGAAAACTGGTTCGGCTACGACGTGATCGTCGCCACGCCCGACATGATGGGCGTGATTGGCCGCATCGGCCGCATCCTGGGCCCCAAGGGCCTCATGCCCAACCCCAAGAGCGGCACCGTGACCAACGATCTGGCCAAGGCCATCACCGACATCAAAGCCGGTAAGGTGGAGTACCGCGTAGACAAGACCGCCATCATCCACTGCCCCATGGGCAAAGCCAGCTTTGGCCCCGAAAAGCTGGGTGAGAACATGAAGGCGCTGATGGATGCCATCAACAAGGCCAAGCCCGCCACCGCCAAGGGCATCTATGTGCGCTCGCTCTACCTGAGCGCTACCATGGGCCCGGCGATCAAGGTGAACCCGCTGAAGGTCTGAGCCAACGCATACAAAAGCGCGGAGCCCCGGAAACGGGGCCCGCGTTTTTGTATACAATTTCAACAGATCAATGCGTCGAAGATCACGAGCGAGTTTATGCTGTGGCGAGGCGCGGAAGCGAAGGCGAAGCGCGGCTAAATGGCGCTTTTGCGACGATGCCACGGGATATACGCCGTGAGATTGAAGCGTTTATGGTTTTGAAGGCTTATGATATGCGTGGTTGCGGCGCGGATGAACGGGCGGCCAGCACCGGTGCGCGTGCGTACGCAGCGCGCGAGGCGCACGGGCGTCACTCCGGCGAGCACTCCTGCGCGGAGCAGCAGCGGTTTTTGCCTTTGCGTTTGGCCAGATACATGGCCTTATCCGCCGCCGTATACAGCTCGGTAAACGAGGTGCCGTCAGCTGGCGAGCAGGCAAAGCCGATGGATACGGAAACACCGCGTTGCTCCGGCAACGTGCCGTTGAGCGCCTCAATGGTGGCGAGCAGCTCTGTGCTTTTATCGCGGGCGATGTCCTCGGTTGCACCGCGCAGCAGCGCCACAAACTCGTCGCCGCCCAAGCGGCCCACAATATCGCTCTGCCGCAACTTAGCGCGCACGGCGGTGGCCAGCTCGCGCAGCAGTTCGTCGCCCATGCGATGGCCATACTGGTCGTTGATGCTCTTGAAATCATCCACGTCAAAGATCAGCAGGCAGCAGGGCTCGCTGCTTTCGGCCAGTGCCTGCTCCACCTGCTCCTCCACGGTCGCGCGGTTCAAAAGCTGCGTGAGCCCGTCAAAGCACGCTTTTCGCTCCAGCTTCTTCTGGTCTTCGATCACCTTGACATAGCCGATGCCGCTCACGGTGTTGCGGCCCTCGCCCGCGGACAGGTGCAGGTTCATCTGTAGCCACACCCAGTTGTTCATGCGATCCATCGCGCGGAACGGGATGGTGAGCTCGCGCGAGCCTGCGCGGAACAGCGCGGTCAGGTTCTGGGGGAGCAGCGCGTCTGTAACGGCGCGGCACTCGTCGGGGTGGAGGAGATCTGCGTTGGTGTGCGGGTCCAGATAGGCCAGGAACGGGTGGAACGACGGGCTTTTATGCTCGTCGCTGGAGAGCAGGTGGGGCTCCATGTCCGGCAGGTCGAAAGCGAACACAAACAGGCTTACGCTGTTCACGGCGCGGCGGAACACCTTTGCCTGCCCCAGCTGGGCTTCGCGAAGCTTGTCTTCCTGCACGTCCACCACGCGGCCGATCATGCGGTACAGCGTGCCGCTCTCGTCCTCGATGGTGCGGAAGTAGGCGCGGTACCAGCGGAAATCGTTTGTGCCGTAGAAGTCGGCCATAAACTCGTGCTTGCCGGGCGTGCGCGTGCGGCAGTAGCGCTTCAGGCACGACAGGAAGGACGGGATGTGATCCGCATGGATGACCGTGCTGCGGCGGACGTGGCGCAAGTAGTTTTCCACCACGCGGTCCTCCCGGTTGCCTGCTGGCATACGCAGCGTGTAGTGCATCACTTCTTTTTCCAGATCATAATCGAAGAAAATCTGCTGCGAATCCTCCATCATGATGCGGTACAGTTCGGTCTGCCGGTTGTAGGCGCGCTCCATCTGCACCTGGCGGGTCACATCCACCAGCACCGCGTAGCACAGCGGCGGCGTGGCGGCCTGCGGCACGATGGTGTAGTAGGCACGCAGCCAGAAGGGCGTGCCGTCCGCCTGGGTCAGGCGGGTTACGTTGGCCATGTCCGCGTCGCTCTCGTCCAACACACGGATGGGCTGCTCCCCCTCGCCGTAGCTCAGGCGGTAGCCGGTCAGGCGCATCAGTTCCATGAAGCGGGCGGGTTTATGGTCACTCAGGCCAAACATGCTATAGGCGCGGCTGTTGATGTACAGCGCGCGGGGCAACGTGCCAAACTCAAACAGCGTGACGCCCACAGGCAGGTTCTCCAGCAGGTGCTGGAGCATGTCGGTGGTGCGCTCAAGCGTTGCGCGTGTGTTGTCCAGGCGCATCTCCTGCTCGCGCTGCTCTGTTACATCCAGCAGCACCAGTTGCAGCATGGGTTGCCCGTCGCTGCCGTGGCTTACGGCCGCGTTGCCGCGCAGGCTGCCCGGCGCTCCGTCCGGCCGTACAATGGTCACATCGACGGCCTCCAGCGTGCGTTCCTCGCGGCAGCGCTTGAGCTGCGCAAGGAAATGCGCGCGCTCCTCCGGCGCGATCAGCGAAAACAGGTCGCGCCTGGCAACGGCGTCGAAGGCTTCCAAGGTCGAAAAACCGAACATCTCCCAGCAGGCGCGGTTGAAGAAGATCGGCTGGGGCGGGTCGCTCATGTTCAGCTGCAAAATGATACAGGGCAGCGTCCAGTACAGGTGGCTGAGCATGGACAGGCGGCGCTCGTTCTGCATGCGCTGGGTATCCAGTTGCAGCTGGATGCGGTGCTCGTGATCCACATCGTTGATGGTGGCCAGAACGGCCACGATATCGCCCGCCTCGTCGCGCTGCACCATCAGGCACAGCTTGCACCAGCGCGTTTCGCCACCGGTGAGGGTCAGGCGCAGCAGCCGCACGGCGCTGGTCATGCCGTCAAGGCTGCTAAGCAGCGCGCGCAGCGTGGCCGCGTCCTGCGCGTCGGCCACGTCCGCGGGCACGCGTGCGGTTACCAGTTCCGCAAAGGACACGGCGCTCAGGCGGTAGGCGGCGGCAAGCGTGTTGCCCTCGGCGTATGGGCAAGCGGGCGCCCAGGCGAGCAGTGCTGTTTGTGTTTGTTCAAGGATCGTGCGGTAGCGCTCCTGCTCCTGCTGCTTGGCTTGCAGGGCCATGTATTCGGCCTGCATACGCTCGGTCTGCTTCTGCTCGTCGATGTGGCGGCTGCAACACAGCGCGCGCAGCTTGCCCGCCGTGTCGTCCAGCAGGTGGATGGTTATGCGTGTCCAGTGGTAGGGGTCTTCGCCTTTACGGGTACGCAGTTCGATGGACAGGGGCACGCGCGAGCCGCTTTGCCGGTGTGCCTCTAGGGTTTCGCGGGTGAGCGCCTGCGCAAGGCGGGGGCGATCCTCCGGGTGGGCGCGCTTGACGGGGATCGCGGCGAGCGTGGACTCCAGCGGCAGGGTCACGGTGCGGTAGCAGCCGGGACCGCCTACCAGAAAGCTGGTAGCAAGCCCGTCGGTGTAGTTGAGCTCCAGCACCTCGTCGTAGGCGTCCAGCATGGCCGTGGCGTATTGGTAGAGCAGGTAGTTACGCTCCAGCTCCTTCTGGCGGGTGATGTCGGCTATGGCGAAGTAATAAAGCGCGCCCAGGTTCACGTTGCCCAGATGGCGCACCTTGATGTCCAGCCACATGATGTGCCCATCCGCGTGCGGGCAGTGAAGCTGCGCCTGCTCCACCGCGTGTGTGACGGCGGCACGGTCGCAGGCGTTCAGCAACGCCTGCCGCTCTTTTGGCTCCAGCTTTTCCAGCGGGTTTTGCTCGCGATGCAGCAGCGACTGCGGCGTAGTGCCCATCAACTCGAAATAGCCCTGATTGACGCGCACGGTCTCCAGTTGGTCGCCCGTCTTCTCAAAAAGGCCGATAGCGCCGATCATACCGTTGAACAGCAGCGAGGCCTGCTGGTTGTCGTCCCAGAGGGACTGGAGGTCAAAATCGCTGATGAGTCGCTCGCGGTCGCCGTCGTATGGCCTGCTGATGCGGGCGGGGTTGCGCTGAAGGGTTGTGAAATCCTCCAGCGGCATGGGTCGCGCATAAAAATAACCCTGCACCCCGTCGCACCCCACCGAGCGCAGGAAGTCGATCTGCGCCTGCGTTTCCACACCTTCCGCCACCACGACGATGTCAAGCCACTTCGCCATGCGCACGATGCTGGTCATGATATTGGCGGCGCGGGCGTTGTTCTCCATGCCGGTCAAAAAGCGCATGTCCACCTTGAGGATGTCCACGGGCAGCTCCTTGAGCATGGATAGCGACGAGTAGCCGCTGCCAAAATCGTCCATCAAAATGGCGAAACCCTTGGCTCGCAATGTTTGAATGGCGCTCAGCAGTTGCTCGGGGTGGTCGGTATAAGCGCTTTCGGTGATCTCCAGCTTGAGCAGGGCGGGCGACAGCCCGTACTTCTCGGCGGTTTCCAGTACGTCGCGGCAGAGGTCGGGGTTGAGCAGGTTCAGGCGAGAAAAGTTGACCGACAGCGGCAGGGGTGTGATGCCCTCGGCGATCAGGTCGCTCTGGTATTTGCAGACGTTCTCCCACTGGTAGGCGTCCAGCTTGGTGATGAAGCCGTTGCGTTCAAACAAAGGGATGAAGTCGCGCGGCGGCACCACACCCAGTTCCGGATGGTTCCAGCGCACCAGCGCTTCGGCCATGAACGGCTCGCCCGTGGTGATGCTGTAGATGGGTTGTACATAAAAGCAGAACTGCCCCGCAAGCAGCGCCGCGTTCATCTCGCTGGTGATGCGCTGCTCCAGCATCAGCCGGTCGCGCATGGCGCGGTCGTAATAGGCGAAGCGCTCATGGTAGTGGCCCTTGACGGTCAACAGCGCCATGTACGCGCGGTCGCACATTTGCTCCACACTCAGCGCCACGTCGTCCACACAGTATACGCCCGCGTACAGCGACACATGCAGCCCCGCGTCCATCTCTGTAAGCCGCGCTGTGGCGAAGCCCAGCAGCTCCGCGGGCTCGTAGAGGCGCGCGGGGTAGCACAGGGCGAAACGGTCGCTCTCCAGCCGCGCATAGGTGCCCACGCCGCGCAGCTGCTCGTCGATACAGCGGGCAATGACACGCAGCACCCTGTCGCCCGTGGCAAGGCCAAACAGGTCGTTGATCACCTTGAAGTGCTCCACATCCCACACCATGAGGTGGTAGACCTCGCCCGCCTTGCGCCGCAGCATCTTGGCCGTGCGCTTTGAAAACGTGTGGCGGTTGAAGATGCCGGTGAGCGGGTCGCGCTCCAGCGCGCGGCGCAGCGCCGCGTTCTCGCCCAGGCGGATCAGGTTGCGCACCCGTTGCAGCAATAGCGCGGGCTGCAACGGGCGCTGCGCCACATCGGCCGCGTCCAGCGCCAGCGCGCGCAGCTCGGCGTCCTCGTCGTCTGCGTCTGTCAGGGCGATCAATGGGATGGCGTGTAGCGTCATATGCTCGCGCTTGGCGGCCAAAAAATCAAACGCGCCGCCCGCGGACAGTGAGAGCACTACACATTCTACGGCAGGCGTGGCCTGGTGCAAAGCATGTAGTGCCTCCAAGCCGTCCGCGGCCACATCGACCGTAAAATGGACGGCAAGGCACGCCGCCAGCGCGGCGCGTTCGGTCATGCTTTCTTCTACCAGCAGGATTCTTCGGCTCATGATATGACCTCCGTATGCGAAACGGGTTACAGAAATGGAACATGATGCTTGCGATTTGTGCACGAGAGTGGTAACAGTATACATGGAACAGGGAAATTTTACAAGGTGGTTTTACGCGGGCGAGGCTGTTCGCCCTAAGGGCTAGCATGCGCAATGAAGAAGCGGGTTGCGATGCGCAAGCCGCGTAACATGATGCGTTTTGCACGCGGCGAAAGGGCTAATGCAAGGTTACATAACTTACCATACAGAAGGGTTGTTGTCAGATGGCGATGTGGGGGTGGGGCAAACATGCGCCAGCATGGGCGTACCAAACACAGCCCAGTGGCAGGGCAGAGCGTGCAACTGCTTGCGTGGCCGGAGTAACAATGATTCTATTTTGCCGGAACACATGACTTACAGGGGCATTTCTTTAAGTATTGCGCCTCCTCCAGCAACAGGGGCACAGGCGCGTACTTCCCTTTGGTATCGTTTATCGCTTTGCAGGTTGGGTCGCTGTGATAGTCAGGATCCTTGACAATCAGGTAGACAACCGTGCCGTCAGTCGCTAAGCGCGGCGTCTCAGCCGGCAAAATGGCGGGTTGCGGTTTGCAACGCCCGCATGGGGTGTAGCCAAGACGGGCCGCCTCCCGCGCAGTGATGCGGTAGGCATTTTGCGTATTGCCGCAATCGTCGGTGGTGTGGTAGCGGATGCCCGTTTCCGTGACATAGACGATATCAACCCCATCCAACCATGGCGGCGGCGTTTCACTATCGGCCTGCCCACCCGCCCGCTGTGCGGGTAACAGCGCAAACGCAGCCGCCAAAACACAGCAGCAGACCAGCGCGGCAAGGTGTTTGCGGTTTTGCATGGCGTGCTTTCCTTTCCGGCCGGTGATACACAGGGTCGGGCGGCCCGCGCCTGAAGGCGGGCGTGGGATGAGGCATGTGTTGATTCAGCTTCATTCGCTGCTTATGGGCAGCATGAGCATACCATACCCGAAGAAAAATCGCAAGCCTCGCACGCGGCACGGGCGCTGTGCTGCCACGCGGCACCGTTTGGCTGCCATATGGAAATTTGCGCCGTTTTGCGGTATACTGTGCAGGAGGCGGCGCGTACCGCTATGCTGATGCGCCCGCGTCGCAAAGGAGAATCCGTATGCTTGAGAACCCCACCATCGGCGAGGCGACCGCACAGCTCGCAGCCGCCATCCAACAGAGCGACGAATACCGGGCTTTTTCCTCGCTGAAGGCTTCCGTGATGGAAAACGAAACCAACCGCACGCTGCTCAAAGAGTACCAGCGCACGCAGACGCGCCTGCAAATGGCCGCCGCCGCAGGCGTGAATGCCGACGAAGCCGACGTGGAGCGGTTCAACCGCATGTCGTCGCTGTTATACATGAACGGCGACATGGCGCAGTATCTGATGGCGCAGATGCGCGTGATGCAGATGGCGGGCGATGTATTCCAACAAGTGTCAAAGGCCGCGGGGTTGGAGCTGGACCTGCCCGGAATGTAGGAGGCACGCATGCCCAAATGGGATCCTGAATTTGACCATGAGCAGCTGCGCGACGAGCGGCAATACGGCTTTTACTGGTATAGCGGCCTGTGGCGTGTGCTGAGGCCCCTGCTGGTGACGCTCACAGCGCTGCTGCTGGTGTTTGGCGTGGCGTCGACCGTCTACGGCGTGATCGACGATCAGTTTATCAGCGCCGTGGACAAAGCCGACCAAAGCGAAATCGCCTTTACCGTGAAAAGCGGGCAAAGCCTGAGCCGCGTAGCCAACAACCTTGCGGATCAGGGGCTGATCAAAAACCGATCCGTGTTCAAGTACTACTGCGACTTTGCGGGCCTGGGGCAAAAAATACAGGCGGGCGATTACATGCTTAAAAAGAGCATGGACATCTTCCAGATCGCGCAGCTGCTGACCACAGGCGACGGCAAGCCCATGATCGCCACCATTACGGTGATCCCGGGCTGGACGGTGGAGGATGTTGCCGCCATGCTTAAGGGCGAGGGCGTGTTTGCCGATGTCGCGCCGTTTCTTTTGCTGTGCAAAACCGGCGAAGGGCTGACCGACTACTACTTCATCGCGGATGAGCAGCGCGCCGTCCATGCGGCCGACCGCCGCTACCTGCTGGAGGGTTACCTTGCCCCCAACACCTATGAAATCTACCTGAGCGCAACGCCGCAGGATATCCTTAAAAAACTGCTGGACCAGACCGACGCGGTGCTCACCTACGAGTGGCAGGAGCGCGCGAGCGAGATCGGCATGACCGTCGATCAGGTGCTGACGCTTGCCTCGCTGATTGAGAAGGAAGCCAAGACCGCTGATTTTGCCAAGGTATCGGCGGTGTTTCACAACCGTCTGCGCCAGAACATGAAGCTGGGCAGCGACGTGACCATCCACTACATCACGGGCGAGCGGCGCATGGCCCTGCGTAACAGCGACCTGGCGGTGGACAGTCCCTACAACACCTATAAATACGCAGGGCTACCGCTGGGCCCCATTTGCAACCCGTCCGCCGACGCCATCAAGGCCGCGCTCTATCCGAATGAGGCATTTCTGGCGGAGAACTACCTGTACTTCTGCAGCAAGGACCCCGATACGGGCGAGCTGGCCTTCAGCAAGACGCAAGCCGAGCATGACGCGGCAGTCGCCATCTACGCGCCGCTGTGGAAGCAGTTTGACCAGCAGCGCGGTATCCAGTGATTGCGCCCTGCGCCGCGCCCACCATGCCGGAACTGCTGGCCCCCGCGGGCGGCATGGAGCAGCTTGCGGCGGCGCTGCGCTTCGGCGCGGACGCGGTCTACGGCGGTATGACGCGCTACGGCCTGCGCGCGGGCGCGGCGGGCTTTGACGCGCAAGCGCTGCCCCGCGCGGTGGGGTTGGCGCACGACCGGGGCAAACCCTTTTATGTAACGCTGAATTTGCTGCCTTTCGACCGCGACATGGACGGCCTGCTGGCGGCGGCGCGCGAGGCGAGCGCGGCGGGTGCGGACGCGGCCATTGTGAGCGATATCGGCGCTGCGCTGCTGCTGCAAGCGCAGGTGCCCGCACTGCCGCTGCACATCAGCACGCAGGCGAATGTGATGAACACGCGCACGGCGCTGCACTTCCACCAGACGACGGGCTCGGTGCGCATCGTCGTAAGCCGCGAGATGACCCTTGAAGACATACGCCTGATGCGCCAAAGCCTGCCCCAAAGCGTGCAGCTGGAAGCGTTTGTACACGGCGCAATGTGCGTGGCCCACAGCGGGCGTTGCCTGCTTTCTGCCGCGCTCACGGGGCGCAGCGCCAACCGGGGCGAATGCGCCCAGCCCTGCCGCTGGCGCTACCGCGTCGTGGAGGACACACGCCCGAGCGAAACCCTGCCCGTGGCGGCGGAGGAGCGCGGCACGCATCTGTTTTCCGCCTATGACCTGTGTATGTTGGAACACCTGCCCGCGCTGGCGGACGCGGGGCTTGCGAGCCTGAAAATCGAGGGGCGGATGAAAACCGCCTATTACGTAGCCACGGTGGTTTCGGCGTACCGCCGCGCGCTGGACACGTTTGTCTGCGGCGGCGAGGCGGCTTACCGCGCGCTTCTGCCGATGCTGATAGCCGAGCTTGCCAAGGCCAGCCACCGCAAAAGCAACACGGGCTTTTACTTTGGCGCGCCGCTGCCTGCCGCGGGCGCGGGCGGCTACGAGCAAGCGATGGAGTTTGTGGGGCGCGTGGAAACGGGCGCGGCGGCGGGCGAGACGGCCGTGGTGGATGTGAAGAACCGCTTTTTTGTGGGGGACGCGCTGGAGGCGCTCACCCCGGAGGGCGGTAAACCCTTTACGGTCACGGCCATGCGCCTTGCGGACACGGGCGAGCACGTGGACACCGTGAGCGTTGCGGGCACGCGACTTGTGATGGCGTTTCCCTTCGCTGTAGGCGCGGGCGATTTGCTGCGCGGGCCCAACCGCAACCACCGCGGCGGCGCGGACGACTGAGGCGGGGCCGCCAGCAGCCAGCACCGCGCGCAACGCGCGGGGCGGCTGCGTGCAGCGGCGGGCTTAGCGGCACCTCGACGGGGCGCTGTTTGCCTCCTGCCATTGCCCTACGCCTTATACCCACCGCAAAGTCGTTTAGCGTTGCGTGCGCGTTTGCTTGTTTGCCATACAGGGGGGGCGTTTGCCGTGAAGCGGGGCTGCTGCGGCAACCCGCCGGATGGCGCGCGCAACAGCCGTATGCCGATACACCCGTATGCCGATGCGTTTGGAGGGTTGCCCAATGGGGAAGGACACGGAGGCGTTTGAGCAGTTCTGCACGGAGGAATTGAGCCGCGAACCCGTTGCGCTGCGCCAGCTGATCGAGGGGTGGGAGGTGCTGGAGAGCCGCGGCAACGACGAGCACCGCGTGCTGCTGCTCACAAACCCGCAGGGGGAGAAGCGTATCCTGAAGATGTTCTCGCACCGGCAAAACGCGCGGATGCGCGCCGAGCGCGAGGCCCTGAACGCGGCCAAAGAACCGGGCATACCGCGCCTGTATGACTTCGCCGAGGACGACCGCTACGTATACCTGCTGCGCGAATATGTGGAGGGGCAAAACCTGGAGGAATACGTAACGGCGCGCGGGCTTTTGGACATGCACGCGGCTGCGCGCATCGGTGCGCAACTGTGCCGCGTGCTCATGGCGCTGCACCGGCTGGGCATCATCCACCGCGACGTCAAACCCCAGAACGTCATCATCACGCCGGACGGGCAAGCCTACCTGATTGATTTTGACATCAGCCGCCGCTATATGGCGGGCGGCCAGCACGATACCGAATATCTGGGCACCCGCACCAGCGCGCCGCCGGAGCAGTTTGGCTACGGGCAAACAGACGCGCGCACGGATATTTACTCGCTGGGCGTGGTGATCCTCTACCTGATGACCGGCCAGTACGAGCTGGCTGATATCGACACGCTGCCCCGCACCATCCGCAGGGTGGTGCGCCGTTGCACCAACTTTGCGCCGGAGGGCCGTTACCAGACCGCGGCGCACCTGCGCCAGTCGCTGCGCGCGGTGGAAACGCGCCGCACGCGCCTGTGGGTGACCGCCGTGCTGATGGCGCTTGTGCTGGCGCTGGCCGTGTGGGGGGCGCTCACACTGCCGCCAAAGCCGCACGCTTACCCCGCGCTGGCCGTGATGGCGCAGGACGCACAGGCGGCGTTTGCGGAGCCGCTGATCGAGCGTTGCGTGCGCGCACAGCTAAACAAGGGGGCAGGCGAATCCATTACGTTTGGCGAGGTGCAGGCCGTTACCGAACTCTACCTCTACGGCGACTATACCGACGGTGTCGCGCACGAACCCGACTACCGGGGCGACAAGGTGTATGTGAACGGCACCCTGATCAACCACGGCAGCGTGCTGGACCTTTCCGACCTGCTGATGATGCCGCGCTTGCGCGTGGTGCGCCTGTTCCGCCAGCCCGTGGAAAACGTGGACGCGCTGCACGCGCTGGAAAAGCTGGAGGAGCTGTACCTGGACGAGTCGCCCAACGTGCGCGACATCGCTGCGGTGGAGGGGCTCCAGTGGCTGCGCACGCTGGACATCGGGGACACGGCGGTTGCGGATCTCTCGCCCCTCAGGGGCTGCCCGCGCCTGCGCAACATCAACCTGGAGCGCGTGCCGTGTACGGATTTCAGCGTGCTGGCGCGCTATGCGTACCTGGAGTTCCTCAACGTGAACGAAGCCCAGCCACAGGCGGTGATGGCCGCCGTGCAGGGCAAGATGATCGACTACCTGTGGCTGGACTACGCGGGGCTTACGGACATCGAGCCCTTTGTGCGGGCCGAGAGCGTGGAGCGCCTGCACGCCAAGCACAACGAAATCGCATCGCTTGAGGGCATCGAGGCGTTGACCATGCTGGAGTATGTGGATGTGGCGTACAACCCGATCACGGACCTGACCCCTGTGCTGGCCCTGCCGCGGCTGAAGGCGCTTCGCATCGACCCCGGCATGGCGGAGGCGTGGGCGGCCATCGCGGACAAAGCGACGTTTGCCGTAGAGTGGGAAAACTAGCGTGCACATCGCCTCCGTTGCGGCATGAAAGCAAACCTTTGAAACCAAGAACGGGCCCGCGGCAAGCGCGGGCCCGTTTTTCCGTTTGGTTATTGCCGTTCCGCCTTGTCCTTAACCGCCGCGCCGATGAACGCGCGAAACAGCGGGTGCGGGCGGTTGGGCCTGCTCTTGAGTTCCGGGTGGAACTGCACGCCCACGAAGAACGGATGCCCGGGGATCTCGATGATTTCTACAAGGTTGCGGTCCGGGTTGCGGCCTGCGATCACCATGCCGCCGGTCATGAACCGCTCCAGATACTCGTTGTTGAACTCATAGCGGTGGCGGTGCCGCTCCCAAATGTCGCCTGTGCCGTAGGCCCTTTCGCTGACCGTGCCGGGCGTGATCAGGCAGCGGTACTTGCCAAGGCGCATCGTGCCGCCTAAATTTTTTAGGTCCTGATCGGCCATCAGGTCGATCACGGGATAGGTGCTGTGGGGGTCCACCTCAGTGGTGTGCGCGTCGCGCATCTCCAGCACATGGCGGGCAAACTCGATCACGGCCATCTGCATACCCAGGCATAGGCCCAGAAACGGCAAGCCGTTCTCACGGGCATACTGGATGGCCGTCATTTTGCCCTCCAGCCCGCGCTCGCCAAAGCCGCCGGGCACCACGATGCCGTTTGCGCCCGCCAGCGTCTGCTCCACGTTCTCGGGGGTCACGCCCTCCGCGG
>Ga0351970_1134_pt1 | contig 14661 bp, 10 predicted proteins | sample BONcelFGM3001C10_FD_206752 | JGI IMG/M metagenome (GOLD analysis project Ga0351970, IMG submission 206752) | Enriched cells from coal bed in the Powder River Basin, Montana, United States - BONCAT cells FGM rep2 HSBNCT.FGM.300.1.C10 ...
AAAGCCGGTGAAATACTTGGTTTAGGGGGAAGAACAGGCAGGGCATCCACAACTCATCTGCATTTTGAAACCCGCTATATGGGTGAACATTTTAATCCTGATAAAATTATAAATTTCAACGATTTTTGCCTCAGCAGGGATACACTGATCATCACCAAAGAGTTTTTCGGTATAAAGGCCCACTCAACTTCCGGCTCAGCAGTCGCCGATCATACCCCGAAAAGCAGTACAACTTCATCAGCTACAGTAAAATATCACACTATAAAATCAGGGGATACTTTGTATGCTTTATCGCTCAGGTATAAAACAACAGTTCCGGCGATTTGCAAGCTAAACGGTATATCTGCCAGTAAAAAACTACAGGTTGGCACCCGCCTCAGGGTTAAATAGTAGCTGTTCACTGGTTAAAACTCATGCGGGAATTATTGTCGGCGTGACACTCTGATGCTTACCTTTACATCAGAAAAAGTTAAGCTTAAAAAATATCAACTCTTCTGATTTAATAATGCGCAGCAAATATCCAGGGCTAATGAAATCCGGTTTTACCTGTTTTATAACAGGGTGCTTTTCCCTTTTGATCATTGGTTTTAGCTGCACTTCAACAGGGAAACTGGCAACCTGGAATTTTGCAGTATTGTATCAACCAGATCAGCAGCTTAATGGCTTACGATGCGCTGTTTTTAATCTCGACGACAGCATTACAAAGCTTTATTACCAGTTTCCTGTGGAAGATCTGAAGTTAAAAAAAATAGCGGGGAAGGCTGCATTTGTTTCCTACAATCTGCATTTTCAGGTTTATGATGGTTATAAAAAAGGGATGCTTGTAGATTCGGGATCAATAGTGGGAATTGATTCTGTTCAACTTTCAGGGCCAATGTTCGACTCACTTCAGTTAAAAGTTGCTACTGGTAAAAATTACATCGTTCAGTTGATTTTCACCGATTTGAATGCGGGTGTTTCAAATATGCGGCTTGTGAATCTCCCCAAAGCCACACATGGGCTCTCAACTGATTTCCTGCTCACAGATACATCAAACAAACCCATCATGGTGGATTACATCAGCAGGGTAGAAAAAGTCAGGATCAGGTCAAGATTTCCGGTAAATGAGGCTATTGGTTTAAAGCGATATGACTTCCCGATCAGGGTTGCTGCAAAAACACCTTTTAGCTATTCGGCTGTTGAAGAACCGGAATCGATTGATGGTGAAGAAGAAATTAAAATCAACATTACCGGAAGCCTTAGTGAACCGTTTAGCATAGCAGAAGAGGGCGTTTTACTGACGGGTCAGTTATCAGACGGATTTAAAATATACAGGTTTTACGATGGTTTTCCAACAATAGGCTCAGCAGGCATTATGCGGGAGTCGCTCAGGTACATTGCAACCGATGAAGAATATAATGAAATGTTAACGCTGACTCCCAAAGCAGCGGTCGATAAATTCTGGATAGGCCTGACCGGAAATTCTGAACGGGCCCTTAGCCAGATCAGGCGGTATTATTCAAGGGTTGAATTTGCCAATCAATTGTTCAGTGTTTCAGGTGAAGGATGGATGTCGGACAGAGGAATGGTGTATATTGTTTTCGGGACTCCCAACATCGTTTACCGGAATGCAGAAGTTGAGGAGTGGACTTATGGTGAAGCCGGAAACGCACTTTCTGTAAGATTTTATTTTCATCCTTTTAAAAACAGCATTGGAATCAAAGACTATAAACTGCTTCGTATGGAAGAATACCGGAGGCCCTGGCATCTGGCAGTTTCAAACTGGCGCCGATAGCAACAGGGATAATTTCAGATGACTCTGGTCGGAAAATACGTTAATTTTGCTCTTTCAAAACTGAAACACAAATGCCTGATATTGCTGCCATACTTACTAAAGTTACTTTAGACCGTTCTGATATTGTTCAATTGCTCAATTCCAGCTCTGAAGACCGTAATAAATTGTATGCCAGAGCTGCAGAAATAAAAGAGAAATACATTGGCAATGTTGTTTATTTCAGGGGGTTAATTGAGTTTTCGAATATTTGCGAAAAGGATTGCTTTTACTGCGGTATCCGTAAAAGCAATAAAAATACCAACCGCTATAATCTTACCGATGGTGAGATTCTGGATGCTGCCAGGTTCGCATATGAAAATAATTATGGATCGGTGGTACTACAGGGTGGTGAACTCGAAAGCCCGGCCTTTACAGCAAGGATAGAACGGCTTATCAAGGGCATCAAGGAACTTTCGGACGGTAACCTGGGAATTACCTTATCAATCGGCGAGCAGCCCCCGGATGTCTATAAAAGGTGGTTCGAAGCCGGTGCCCATCGTTATCTGCTTCGGATTGAGTCTTCAAACCGTGAACTTTACTACCGGATACATCCCCACGATAAAACCCACAGTTTCGAGCGCCGTCTTCAGGCGCTTTATGAGCTGAAAACAGCCGGATATCAGCTTGGAACCGGGGTAATGATCGGCTTGCCTTTCCAGACAATGGAAGACCTGGCTGATGACCTTCTCTTTATGAAGGAAATGGATATTGATATGTGCGGCATGGGGCCTTATATTGAACATGCCGATACGCCTTTGTGGGAGTTCCGGGAAAGTTTGCTGCCGCTGGAGGAAAGGTTTAACCTGGCGCTTAAAATGATCGCTGTTCTCCGGATTTTGATGAAGAATATCAACATTGCCTCAGCAACCGCACTACAGGCCATCGACCCGATCGGGCGCGAAAAGGCATTGAAAATCGGTGCAAACATCATTATGCCTAACATCACCCCCGGCGCTTACCGCAACGATTATAAGTTATACGAGAATAAACCATGCACCGATGAGGAAGCATCTGATTGCAAAAACTGCCTTGAAGCCAGGATTCACATGTCGGGAAATAAAATAGGATATAATGAATGGGGCGATTCGCCACATTTTAAAGAGAAACACTGAATTTGTCAGGCCCTCTCTTTGATATTAACAATATTGCATACAACGGTTGATAACTGTGCCCCGTTATGTCTCAGTAAAATTGATTAAAAAACTAAATTTACCTTCAAAAAAAACCTGCATGAAGCAATACCACGACCTTCTGAAACATGTCCTTGAAAAGGGCGTTCGTAAGGAAGACCGCACCGGAACCGGAACCATTAGTGTTTTCGGCTATCAGATGCGGTTTGACCTCAGTGAGGGTTTTCCGGCAGTTACGACTAAAAAGTTACATTTGAGATCCATCATTCATGAACTTCTTTGGTTTTTGAAAGGGGATACCAACATTCAATACCTTCGCGATAACAAAGTCAGCATCTGGGATGAATGGGCAGATGAAAATGGCAACCTTGGCCCGGTTTACGGGCATCAATGGCGGTCGTGGAGCACGCCTGAGGGCCGTACGATTGATCAGATCAGCGAGGTTGTGAAAATGATCAGAGATAAACCCGATTCGCGCCGCATGATGGTGAGCGCCTGGAACCCGGGCGATTTGGATAAAATGGCCTTGCCACCCTGTCACGTGATGTTCCAGTTTTATGTGACCAATGGAAAACTCTCGTGCCAGTTGTATCAGCGAAGTGCTGATATCTTTCTCGGAGTGCCTTTCAACATTGCTTCCTATGCTTTGCTTACCATGATGATGGCACAGGTAACCGGGCTGCAGGCCGGAGAATTTATCCATACCTTTGGAGATACCCACATCTATCTTAACCACCTTGATCAGGTCAATCTGCAGCTTAGCCGCGATTTCAGGCCATTACCCAAAATGATCATTAATCCTGATGTGAAGGATATCTTTGGATTTGTTTACGAGGATTTTGTTCTTGAAGGTTACGATCCACACCCGCACATCAAGGCTCAGGTTGCTGTTTGATGAAAGTGAAGAAAGTGAAGAGAGTGATGGAAGTGAAAAGTGAAAAGTGAAGTGAAGAGTGAAAAGTGAAGAAATGTGAAGTAAGTGAAGTAAGGTTCAAAGGTTCAAGAATTAGTAAGCAGTTGGCAGTTGGCAAAAAAAAGAGAGCTAATGTTCAAGGGGTTCAAAGGTTCAAAGGTTCAAGGGATAGAGTTTTAGTTGGCCCGTCTGACCGGCTGTCTGCTTGCGGCACTCAGGCAGGGCTAACGATTACTACCTGTTACATCCATCTGGCCAGCCGGACAGGCAGTTTGCAGTTGGCAAGAAAAGTTCTATTGTTCCAGGGCTCGGGGGGTCAGAAGTTAATATAAATTTCTATGTGCCTATGTTAAGTCTATTGTGTCTATGTGTTGATTATATGTTTCGGGTTCAGTGTAAGGGTTATTATATGGTTCAGAGGTTCAAGGGTTCAAGAATTATTTGGCAATAGGCAGTTGGCAAAAGAAAAAGAAAAAAGCTTTTCACTTTCACTTTTCACTTTGGCCAAAAAGACACTAAGTACTACAAAGTTCTTTGAATAATATAACATCAGCTAATCAGCTAATTTGCTAATCAGCTAATCAGCTAATCAGCTAATCTGCTAATCCACTAGTCTTCAAATCATAAAATTGAAGCTTACTTTTTACCTGCCTGACTGCGTCAAGCAGACAGGCTTTTTACTTTTTACTTGTTCATGAAACCAATCTCCATCATAGTCGCTATCGCGCAAAACAATGCCATCGGCAAGGACAATCAATTGCTTTGGCACATCCCTGAGGACCTGAAGCGGTTTAAGGTATTAACAACCGGCCACACCATCGTCATGGGCAAGCGGACTTTTGAATCCTTGCCCATCCGGCCATTGCCCAACAGGCGAAGTGTAGTCATCACGGATGTACCCGGTGAGCAGATTCCCGGTTGTGAAATGGCCTATTCCATTGAGGAAGCCATCTTAAAAATGGAAGAGGGACGCGAGAATTTCATCATCGGTGGCGGCATGGTTTACAAGCAATTCATGCCTCTGGCCCACAAATTATATCTGACCATCGTACACAAGGATTTTGAAGCTGATACTTTTTATACCGAAATTGATTATTCGCAATGGAAAGAGATTGCACGCGAAGACATTCAAGCCATTGAAAATCTTGGTTTTGATTATTCCTACATTACTTATGAAAGGATAATTTAACTGAATAGGATTTTCTTTGAACTGAATTCTCTTCTGATCCTGATTTTACTCATCCAGCGGTATCTGGGTTATTTTTCCGTTCACACCGGCAAATATGCCCAACCCGCCTTTAATATTTGAAAATACCGGCGTTGGCTCGGAAAAGGGATTGTCGCCATCGGAGGATGAATTGATTGAACGGTGAAAGTTATAGTAGTTTTCATCGGTGATCAGCAGCGAAACGTAAAGATTGTTATCCAATGAATTCTCATTGTAAATTTCCCAGGTTCTGAATGTGAACAGTTCCCCATCTCTATTTTTGTCACTTACAAAGGGTTCCCCCCGTTCAAATCCGGTTTCATAGAAGTAATTGTAAAAGTTACCTTCATCACCATAAAGGGTGCCAACAGCGATTCTGTAAAAGTTACCGGTACCAGGCAGGTCGCGGAACCTGAGGCTGACTTTAACCGAAATGCTTCCATACTGGTTGATGGTATCGATGCCGGTTAGTTCAACATCCGGTGCCACACCAATGGGGATGGTACAACTGGAAGTCGCGTGGTAACCATCCGGGGTTGTTACTTCCAGCGAATAGGTTTTCCCGGCAGCAACCGGCATGTTCACCGAAGGTGTCTGATAAGTTCCCCTGAGTGAATTAAAAGGCAATGTAACACTGTTTAGTCCGTCTGAGATGGTAACCGTAGCGTTGTTCACAGGAGGGAAGGAGTTGTCCCATCCCTGTGTAGGTACATAGAGTGGCCTGCTTTTCTTGACAATGATTGAAATGGTATCATCATCGGGCGATAAATACCCGGATACGACAAGTTTGGGCTCAGATTCAGGAATATCAACATCGGAAAGCATAGACTCACAAGCTGTAAAAATCATCAGCAATGCGGGCAGTATCAAGAGGGAAGTTATAAATCTTTGCATGGCTTTCAGAATTTAACATTATATGTAACAGAAGGAATAATGGGGAAGATGGATACCTGTCTTAATTTGCTGGTAACCTGGTCGTTGTTGTAGGTTGATTCGACAAAATAGAAGTAAGGGTTTTTGCGGCTGTAGGCATTGTATAAACCAATTTCCCACGTTCGTTCATAATTCTTCTTTTGCTTGTGGAATTGCACGGCCAGATCAAGCCGGTGGTAGGCTTTCATTCTGAAGGAGTTGACTTCACCGTAATCGGTAACATTATAGTAATTCCAGAAATTATCAATGGATGAGCCAGGCAGCCTTGCAAAAGGCTGGTGTTGCTCTGCAGCAAATTCGCCTAACGGCAAAGTAATGGCATTGCCGGTTCCATAAACCCAGGTTCCGGATAAAGTGACCCGTTCGTTGATGGTATAAATGGCGACCAGTGAAAGGTCGTGTCGCCGGTCATAGCGCGCCCAGAATTCTTTCCCGAAGTTTATTTCATCGAATTTTAGTTTCGTCCATGAAAGGGTGTAACCGATCCAGCCGCTGAGTTTGCCGGTTTTGCGATGAATGAGCAATTCTCCCCCATAGGATATTCCTGATCCGGCTGTTACGTTATCCTGCCAAGTGAAACTCTGGGCATCGGTAGGATCATCGAGCAATAAAAAACTTGCTCCGGGTTTGTAACCCAGGATTTTGTTGCTCCATTTATGATAACCTTCCAGTGTGATTGTCAGATTATAAGCAGACAAATCCTTCGCCAGTCCGCCTGAAATCTGGCGGGAATTCTGCGGCGATACGCGATCGGTTGACGGCACCCAGAGATCGGTTGGCAAGCCCACGCCGGTGCTGCTCAACAGGTGGATGTACTGGTTCATCTCAGCGAAGGCAATTTTGGCTGAGATTCCTTCTTTTATCAGGTAGTTGACTGAAAGTCTTGGTTCAGGTGACAGGTAGTTCTTTTTATCTGCAATAAAATGGCTTAACCGAAGGCCTGCATTCAATTGAACTTTACCGGAAAAATTGAAGTTGTTTTCCAGATAGAGCCCGGTTTCCAAGGAGTTATACGTTGTCTTATTCTTGAATTCAAACTGCGCCTGATTGTCTTTTTCAACAATGGCGCTGGGTGTAAACAGGTGGTTGGTTGACTGCACCCCGGCCCGGAGAGTGTAGGTTGTCGAAACATGGTATTCAAGGTCATATTTCAAGGCAAAATCGCGGATGCCTGAGTTGTACTCAAGTGAATATTCACCCGAGCTGCCTTTTTCTTTGCTGTATATCTGTAGATTATACCGGCTGAAGATCAACGATGTATTGGCGAAAATCTTATTGCTGAACAAATGGTTCCATCGCAGGGTGCCTGTGGCGTTTTGCCAGTATAGCCCGGCTTTCGACTGATAGTTGTTATCGTTATCGTAATAATCGCGGGTGGTTACATAAAATTTATCGCGCCCAAAATAACCGCTCAGGTACAGTTTGTTTTTCGGACTGAAGTCGTAGTTCAGCTTGGCATTCAGGTCATAAAAGTAATAACCTGCTTTGCCCTCCTCATTCATAAATGGCATTATAAGCGCATCAATGTATGTTCTTCTGGCTGAAATCAGGAAAGATGCAGTGTCTTTTTTAATAGGGCCTTCAAGAACCAACCTTGATGAAATAAGGCCTATTCCGGCTTCACCGGAAAACTTCTGCTTGTTGCCATCATTCATGGTCATCTCAATAACCGATGACAATCGTCCGCCATAGCGGGCAGGAAATCCGCCTTTGGTCAGTTCTACGCTTTTCAGTGCATCGCCATTGAAGATTGAAAAGAAACCGAACAGGTGGCTGGCATTGTAAACAGGCGCATCGTCAAGGATAATCAAATTCTGATCAGGGCCTCCGCCTCTGACATAAATGCCGCTGTTCCCCTCCGAGCCTGTCTGAACGCCCGGCATCAATTGCAATGCTTTAAAAACATCCTTTTCGCCAAGCAAAGCCGGTATGTTTTTAATCTGATTGACCGGTAATGAAATCATACTCATGCGGCTGCTTTCGCTGATGCGTTCAGCCTTCCCGGCGGAAATAACTACCTCACTAAGACTGAGACTTGAAGCAAGATCAATATTCAGCTCATTGTCTTTATTCAGGTCAACAGTCAGAATGATCGTTTGATACCCGATAAATGAATAACGGATTTCATAAATGCCGGCCGGTATGGTTAATGAGTAAAAACCATAGTTATTGGTCGTGGTTCCGGCTTTGAGTTCAGGAAGGTAAATATTCACCCCGGGGAGCAATTCACGGCTGCCTTTCTCTCTGACATAACCGCTGATTGATTGTTTTTGCTGAGCATAAAGTTGAACATTGACGAAAAGGAGAATTGTCAGGAAGAGGAAGCGGGAAAAGGGACTTTTCATTTAGTCAAATTAGCAATATTGATCAAGGGGTCCACGTGGATTCGTGAAGCGGCTTTAAAGTCGGTATCAGGTTTTTTGTTTCTTCTTTTTAGCAGCCGGGAATAGCACATTGTTCAAAATTAACCGGTAACCGGGTGAATTTGGATATAGATTGAGATCGGTCGGAGGGTCACCAACCAAATGCTGGTAATCTTCCGGATCATGTCCACCATAGAAGGTCCAGGTTCCTTTTCCATAGTTTCCGTGAATATAGCGGGCTTCGTTGGCTGCTTTGTTTTCTCCCATAAGGATCACTTCAGACTTAACGAATTTTTTGTTAAACGCGGTTGTTTGCCCCATAAAGCCTTTGATGATCTGTTCGTGGTTTTGTGTAAGCATAGTTGGAACAGGATCCCACTTGGCTGAGAATTCGAACAGGGTAAAAAAATCGTTGGCCATAGTCACCTTGCGGGTTGTGGTAACATCTATATTTGAGATTTCATATTCGTAAGGGTTGGTTACAAGGCTGAAATCGGTGAATGCGAAGCAGTTATGGTAATTGAGATGATCATTGGCATGAGGGTCGGCAGCATCCCCATCGAACATCACATCGCAGATATCAATATTTTCGGCGGCCAGGGCCACGTCATAACTATCAGGAGCCGAGCACATAGCAAACAGGTAACCACCTCCAGCCGTAAATTCCCTGATTTTCTGGGCAACGGCTAACTTTAGTTGCGAAACCTTCGAAAATCCAAGTTTTCTGGCGTTGCTTTCAGAAATACTCACATCTTCCTTGTACCAGGGTGCATTGCGATAAACGGCCCAGAATTTCCCGAACTGCCCGCTAAAATCTTCGTGGTGCAAGTGAAGCCAGTCATACAATGGCAATGCACCCCCGATAACTTCTTCATCATAAACCACATCGTAAGGAATCTCGGCGTAGGTCAAGGCAAGCGTTACAGCATCATCCCATGGTAGCTTATTCTTGGGTGTGTAAACGGCTATTCTGGGGGCCTTCTGCAGTTTCATTTCATCCATATTAACCTGCGGATCTGAAATCTCCTGAAGAATAGCATCTGCCTGCACATCAGCTATTATCTGGTACGAAACCCCTCTGACAACACACTCACCTTCGAGTGTGGGATGATGCCTGAACATAAAACTACCGCCCCGGTAATTCAGCAGCCAGCTTACTTCAACCTGTTGTTGAAGGGTCCAATAGGCTATACCATAAGCCTTCAGGTGATTTTTCTGGGCGTTATCCATTGGAATAAGGATAAATGCAGCAGAAAGCCTGAGGGTAATGAGTGCCAGTAAAAAAAAGAGTATAAATTGTTTTTTCATATTTCTTATTAAACTTAAAACTATAACGAAAAACAGGCCGGTTTTGTTATCCGGCCGGTGTTTATTAACAAATAATGAACCAATGTCGTTTAGTTATGATCTTTGATTTGTGAAAAAATGAAAAAATATCCTTCGACTCCGCCTGCCTGTCTGCCTGTAATTAACAAAATAAAGTGCTCTTATATGGGCATACAGGCAAGCGGAGTCGAAGACAATTTTCTTTACAAAACGGCACTGAGTTGTGAAAATGAAATACCAGGCACTTTCCCTCTAAAACGGAGTTTCAGGTTCTTCTTCCATCGTATTCATTTTAGAAGGCAGGGTGTAAGTATTGATGTTCTGTTCGAATTCTGTATTTGGTTGTAGCGAATTGTTGCCGGTGAACTCCCCGGGCTCAGGATCGGTAAACTTGGCATATTTGCTGATAAACCGCAAAGGAATGTCTTTCAGTGCTCCGTTCCGGTGTTTGGCTATGCTCAGTTCCGCGTGCCCCACGAGGCTTGCACCAGTCTCATCCTGATTCTGGTTATAGTATTCAGGTCTGTAAATAAACAAAACCATATCGGCATCCTGTTCAATGGCACCTGATTCCCTGAGGTCTGAAAGCAATGGTTTCTTGTTTGGCCGGTTTTCAACCGAACGGTTGAGCTGCGACAGGGCAATAACCGGGATGTTCAGCTCTTTGGCAAGACTCTTGAGCGATCGTGAGATCATGCTGATCTCCTGTTCGCGGTTGCCACTGCTACGGTCTATCCCTGCCGACATCAACTGAATGTAGTCGATGATCACCATTTGAATGTTATGCTGGGCTTTTAAACGGCGGCATTTGGCCCTGAGTTCAAAGATCGATAGGGAAGGGGTGTCGTCAATAAACAAGGGTGCGTCAATCAGTGTATTGATCTTGGAGTTCAGTTGCTCCCATTCATAATTCTCGAGGCTTCCTTTGCGGAGTTTATCCCCGGGCAATTGGGCTTCAGCAGATATGAGCCTGGTAACCAACTGAATACTCGACATTTCGAGTGAAAACACAGCGACAGCTTTTTTGAAATCTACTGCCACATTGCGTGCAATGGTGAGTACAAAAGCTGTTTTACCCATCCCTGGACGAGCCGCAATAATAATGAGGTCGGAAGGCTGCCAGCCGGCTGTAACCCGGTCTAATTCAGTAAATCCGGAAGGTACCCCGCTGAACTGCCCCGTCTGGTTCCGGGCAGCTTCAATCTGTTTCACAGCATCGCGTATCAACGAATGCATATCGAGGTAGTTGCGGCGCATATTGTTCTCGCCCACGCTAAACAGTTGATTTTCAGCTTTATCAAGGAGGTTGAATACGTCTGTTGTATCTTCGTAGGCATCCCTGATAATTTCCGATGAAATCCTGATCAGTTCACGCTGAATGAACTTCTGAAGTATAATGCGTGCGTGAAATTCAGTATTGGCGGACGAAGCAACCCTGTTGGTCAGTTGGGCAATGTAAAACGGGCCTCCGGCAGTTTCCAGTTCACCGGTAAACTTCAGCTCATTGGTGACTGTTAAAATATCAATGGGTTCTGTTTTGGCAAAAAGACGCGTGATTGCCTGGAAGATAATCTGGTGGGATTCCTTGTAAAATGCATCCGGTCTGATGACATCTATGATTGATGCCAGCGCATCCTTTTCAAGCATAATAGCCCCAAGCACAGCTTCTTCAAGGTCAACAGCCTGTGGTGGAACCTTACCATGTTCAAATATATCACTGAGCGGCTGCAGGCGGTTTGTCCTTTTTTTGCGGCTTTCGCTGACGATATTTTTATTCTCTTCCATTCACCAAAAATAGGAAATCCATGATAAAATAAGACCAGATCAAACAGATTTAGTTATGAACATCGGTATTTATAGGAAGGCGGAAGTAAGAAGTAGGCAGTCAGAAGTCAGAAGTCAGAAGTAAGAAGTAAGAAGTAAGAAGTAAGAAGTAAGAAGTAAGAAGTAAGAAGTAAGAAGTAAGAAGTAAGAAGTAAGAAGTAAGAAGTAAGAAGTCAGAAGTAAGAAGTCAGAAGTCAGAAGTAAGAAGTAAGAAGTAAGAAGTCAGTAGTAAAAAGTCTAAAACTAACCAGCCGGCGCGCGTCTTATTTTCTGACGCGTGCCTTGTACTTTTCAGAAGTAGGCAGTAGGCATTAGGCAGTCAGAAGTCAGAAGTCAGAAGTCAGAAGTCAGAAGTCAGTAGTAAGTAGTAAAAAGTCTAAAACTAACCAGCCGGCGCGCGTCTTATTTTCTGACGCGTGCCTCATATTTTTCAAGAAGTAAGAAGTAAGAAGCAGGCAGTAAGATGTAAGTCGGAGTCGGATATCATTAGCTTATGCTACTGAAGCCGCAAGCTGAAAGCTGATAGCTGAAAGCTGATAGCTGATAGCTGATAGCTGATAGCTGAAAGCTGAAAGCTGATAGCTGATAGCTGATAGCTGATGTCTGATGTCTGATGTCTGTTAGCTCAAATAAGAAGCCCGGATCTTGTTGCTCGCTGTATTTTAACTATTTTTGGACAATAAAATCAAGTTATATGATGTATCTGGTTCGGAGAATAGTCTTTTCTGCAATATGCCTTGTTTTCTGGTCCATGGCTTTTTCACAGGATAGCCTGTTGATCAATGGGAAAATATCAGGTACAAATCCTGGTAACCGGAATCTGGCTTTATCAGATATCACCTCCAATCCTCCGGTTATAACCTCGAAAGTCACTATGCCGGATGGCTCATTCAGTTTTAAGGTTCCTGCCTCAAAACTTGCTATATACCGGCTTTATCTCTCTGCGGAAAACTTTGTCATGTTGTTGATGACTGGTCAAAATATGGATTTACAGTTGAATGCGGATAAGATGAACCTGAACCCGATGATTGACGGTTCGGAAGATACCCGGCTTCTGTATCGTATAGCTAACCAAAATTCATTGTTTGATAAACAACTTGACAGCCTGAATAAAGCTTTCACTGAATCTCGCACAAACCCGGAAATGCTGGATCAATTGCCTCTAATTCAGGCGGCTTATGAACAGATTTCTGAAGCCCAGAAAGCTTTTTTACGTCAACAACTCATGAATAATCCGGGATCCCCGGCCGATTTGTTTTTTATCGACAAGCTTAGTATGGATGATGATCTGGCAATTTTCAGGAAAGTTTCTGATGCATTAAATTTCAAGTATGCTGACCATAAATTAGTTGCGGATCTTAAATTACGGGTTGACCTTGAAATGACACTTCAGCCTGGAAATCTTGCCCCGGAAATCACACTCCCTGATAGAGACGGAAAACCTCTGAAACTATCTTCATTGCGCGGCAAAGTCGTTTTAATTGATTTCTGGGCTGCCTGGTGCGGACCTTGCCGGCGCGAAAATCCTGAAGTTGTGCGGATTTATAATCGTTTTAAAGAAAAAGGTTTTGATATTTTCGGCGTTTCACTCGACCGGGACGCTGCTTCCTGGCTTGCTGCCATCGAAAAGGATGGCCTGGTCTGGACACAGGTATGTGATCTCAAATACTGGCAAAGTGAGGGTGCAAAAGCTTATGGCGTTACATCCATCCCGCATACAGTGCTCATTGACCGGGATGGTAAGATCATTGCCCGGAAATTGAGGAGCAAAGCATTGGAAGGTAAACTCGAAGAGATTTTCGGGACAAACTGATCTGCAAATCCGGAATATTGATTATCGTGCAATGTACCGGGCCCGGTTTTGTAAAAGGAATTGAGCCATATCAGGTGTTTATATCACCGATATGGCTCATAAATATTAAAACGGAACCGATTCTAATTTGCTGAATCAGTTATTTTTTCTCAATCGAAAGCAGTTCAACCTCAAAAATCAGCACTGAACCACCCGGAATTGGACCTGCACCTTTGTCTCCATATGCAAGCCCTGCTGGAATATAGAACATATATTTTGCTCCCGGGCTCATCAGTTGCACACCTTCTGTCCAGCCAGGAATAACACCGTTTAGCGGAAATTTAATGGATTCCCCTCTTTCAACCGATGAATCAAAGACGGTACCGTCGATCAGGGTTCCGGTGTAATGCACTTCAACTACATCTTCCGGTTTGGGCTTGTCACCTGTTCCTTCATTGATAACCTTATATTGAAGACCGCTGGGCAGGGCTACAACCCCTGGTTTAGCTTTATTTTCTGCCAGAAAAGCATCGCCCACAGCTTTCACCGCAGAAGCTTCGGCAGAAGTTTTCTGCTGTTGTTTTGCCATCATTTCCTGCTGAAATCCCATCATGATCTGCTCTGTAACCAACTCATTAAAAACAGTATCAATTCCGTTTATTCCATCTTTCAGACCGGCAAACATAATTTCAGGTGAAATGTCGATATCGTTGGTTTTCATATTTTTACCGATATCCCTGCCAATCAGGTAACTGATGGTGTCCTGGTGGGTTTTTAGAATGAATGTCTGGGCGCTTTCTGTCATTTTATCATCTGTATCTTTTTTCTTCTGACTCTTCTGAGCCATAGCTAAATTTCCGGCTAAGAATAAAACGACAAGCATGGAGGCCGTAACTGGACTTTTTCTCATTTTGTTTTTGGTTTTGTATTTGCGGGCAAATTTATGAAATTCAGCCCCGAATATGAATGTCTCTTGAATCTTTTATTGTTATTTAACTAAAATTAACGGATAATTCGTTCAAAGATGATCTGAGCCTTTTTTGCCACTAAAACACAAAAACACCAAACAGCGCCATATTTGTTTAAAGGCATAAATAACCAGAGCACAAATTTCTGAGTATTAAATTCACTTTAGTAAGCAATCATTTTCTTACCTCTTACTTATTACATCAGGTTTCACTTTTCTTTGCCAACGCCAACTGCCAACTGACTTCTTGAACCTTTGAACCCTTGGTCCAAATAATAGACCTTAGACTGAGCCCGAAACATATTTTCAACACATAGACACAATAGGACTTATCATAGGCACATAGAAATTTATATTAATTTTTGAACCTTCGAACCTTTGAACAATAGAACT
>Ga0351970_1147_pt1 | contig 13875 bp, 10 predicted proteins | sample BONcelFGM3001C10_FD_206752 | JGI IMG/M metagenome (GOLD analysis project Ga0351970, IMG submission 206752) | Enriched cells from coal bed in the Powder River Basin, Montana, United States - BONCAT cells FGM rep2 HSBNCT.FGM.300.1.C10 ...
CGCTTTTCGACCCTGACAATGTCTATCTGAATATGGCAACCGACACCGTATGGGTTTCTACCGGTGGTGCCACCCACTCATCACTGGCATCAATCTTTGGCCGTGTAACATACGACTACAAAAACAAATACGCTTTCACAGGAATTATAAGGAGGGATGGTTCTTCAAAATTCGGGCCTAATAACCGGTATGGTATTTTCCCGTCAGTCGGGGTATCATGGGTTGCCAGTGACGAATCTTTCTTTCCCAAAGTTAAATGGCTTGATCTGGTTAAATTCAGGGCCTCCTGGGGTGTTAATGGTAACCAGGAAATCGGGGACTATCAGTACATCTCCACAATCGATAAAAGCAGGGGATATATTTTTGGAGGAGGCAGGCTTACCGGAGCTTCTCCATCCTATATAGAAAATGCTGACATCCGGTGGGAAGAATCCATACAAACTGATATTGCACTCGATATGGGATTTCTCAACAACCGGCTGCTTGCAACCGTTGATTACTATGTTAAAACAACCGAAGGGCTTCTCGAAAGAATACCCATTCCAGGCCATGTAGGAAACGACCCACCCTATGCCAATGTCGGCAGCGTTCAGAACAAAGGCGTTGAGCTTTCGTTTAACTGGCGTCACATGGTAAAAGACTTCAAATATTCTGTGGGGATTAACGGATCGTACAACAAAAATGAAATGACCTACATCGGAAACGAAGATAAAGTACTTCCCGGAGCAACCTGGGCAATTGCCGGCATGGTAACAAGAGCCGAAGAAGGACTTCCAATCGCCTACTTCTGGGGTTATAAAACTGATGGAATCTTCCAGAACCAGACTGAAGTTTTTCAGCACATCGGAAATACCGGCAAACTGCTTCAGCCGAATGCTGTTCCGGGAGATGTGCGCTTTGTTGATGTAAACGGCGATGGTGTTCTGAATGCCGATGACCGGACCTATATCGGAAATCCAACTCCGGACTGGACTTTTGGATTCAATGCATCGGCTGATTACAAACAGTTCGATTTTGCAATCCTGATAATCGGAACCTATGGCAACGATATCTTTAACGGAAGTCAGCGACAGGACCTCAGATATACCAACAGGACGATAGCAGCGATGGACCGATGGACTGGCGAGGGCACATCAAATGAAGCACCCCGATATACCTGGATTGATGTCAACAACAATGCCCGTGTTTCGGACCTATATATAGAGGATGGATCTTACTTAAGGATTAAAAACCTTCAGTTTGGCTATACATTGCCAGTCAACATTCTTAAAAAGATAGGGGCTTCAACATGGCGGTTCTTTGTTTCAGCAGAAAACCTTGCAACTATTACCAAATATACCGGGGCTGATCCTGAAATCGGGGCAAGAAGCTCTTTCGACATCGGTATTGACCGGGGTATTTATCCTCAGGCAAGAACCTGGCGTTTGGGAACAACCATTACATTCTAACTCAAAAAAAACTGAGAACATGAAAAACTTGATATATAAATCAGCAAAGGCCATTCTTTTAGTTGTGCTTTTTACTGCCTGCAGCGATGATTTTCTTGACCTGAAACCCTTAGATCAGGAAGTTACTACTACTTTCTATAAAACTGAGGAACAGGCAATCCAGGCTCTGACTTCTGTTTACGATGTGCTTGGCTATCAGGAAACACCTGGCGTATCATGGGCACCCTTCATCGTTATTTCCGATATCCTCTCCGACGACGCTTATGCCGGAGGCGGGGATGCCAACGACGGTCAGGATGAGGATGAACTGAACAATTTTAACATCCCGACTACCAGCAACATAGTTCGTGCCATCTGGATTAAAAATTATATCGGTATTTACAGGGCTAATCTGCTGATGGAAAAGATCGGAGGTGTGGATGCCACTGAAGAATTCAAAAACAGGCTGATTGCTGAAAGCAAGTTCCTGAGGGCATACTTCTATTTTGAACAGGTTGCCTACTTCGAAAACATCCCTTTGCTTACCAACACCTTAAGTGGTCCGTCGGAATACAATCAACCACAAGCCACCCCTGAGCAGGTTTACAACCAGATTGCCCTCGACCTGACCGAGACCATGGCAGTTTTACCGGAAACCGTTCCGGCTACAGAAGCCGGACGAGTTACCAAATGGGCGGCCCAGGCTTTACTTGCAAGGGTCTATCTCTTCTACAACGGTGTTTACAATAAGGAATTACAGGCCGGTACCACAACAGTAAACCGCACGGTTGTGCTTGATTATCTTGATAATCTGATAGCCTCCAGCGGCCACGATCTGCTTGCAAATTACGCTGAAAACTTTAAACTATCCGGCGAAAACGGGAAAGAATCCGTGTTTGAAATTTCTTATGGAGATACTCCTCCCTGGTGGGATTGGGGCTATGTAAGAGGCGGTGAAGGTAACCTTTCGGCCCAGATGCAGGGACCAAGGGTAGCGGGTTCCAATAACTGGAACAGGGGCTGGAGTTTTGGAACGGTGAGCCAGAAGCTTGTCAACGACATTAAAAACGACCCTAGGTATGCATATACTGTTGTTACACAAGAACAATTGGATGGTACACTTTCTATAGGCTATCAGCATACCGGATATTTCTCAAGAAAATATAGTTCTGATGCAGAGCACTGGGGTTCTGACGGACAATTTGAGTTAAACAGGACCTGCAACCACCGGGTGATCCGCTTTTCGGATGTGCTGCTGATGGCCGCCGAACTCGGAAGTGGAAACGCTCAACAGTATCTTGACCGCGTCAGGGCCCGTGTTGGTCTCGGAAGCATCCCGGCTACAGCGGAAAATATCTACAATGAAAGGAGACTGGAACTTTCACTTGAAGGCATCCGTTATTTTGATGTTTTGCGAAAAGGAATCACTTTTGCCAATCAGACATTAAGCTATTCTGGGATCAGAGGCCCAAACTATATAGGCGATCAGCAAATCTTTGATGTGACTTTTAATCCGGCAACCAAAGGTTTTTTGCCAATACCACAGACAGAAGTCGATCTTTCAGGTGGTAGGTTTGTTCAGAACCAGGGATACTAAGCCAGTCATATCTGCGGATAATCAGAGCCGGAACCTGTTCATTTAATCAAACAACCGGTATTCATCTTATCCGCAGATAATTCTGCTTCCATGAACCAGTCTGAATGCAATCATTGGATTTCAGAAGTTTATCCTATTCTTTAAAAAGCCTGACATCCATCAATATGAATACCGGATTGTTTAAAAATTTTGATGATAACCTTGGTTGGTTGGTTTTGAATGTGTGCTTGTTGAAACCGGGGGAGGATACAAAAAAAACAGAAGAAATTCTGTGAGGATACAAGTAATGATAATGGTTGGTTTTTATCGGAATTCCGTATCCTGCTATCCTGCCCCTGGTTTTCACTCGCACTTAAAAACTTAATTATGAAATACTTAACCTCATTGGTTATAGTAATAACCCTGTCAATTTACAACTATAGTTACGGACAGGAGCACCATCAGCTTATTTGGTCCGATGAGTTTGAATATACCGGCGCACCGGACTCGGCCAGTTGGAGTTACGATTTAGGTGACAATGGTTGGGGAAACAACGAACTTCAGAATTATACCAATTCCCCCGAAAATTCTGTAGTTAAGGATGGTAAACTGATAATCAAAGCCTTAAAGTTTGACGGCTCATGGACATCAGCCAGGCTTACAACCAAAAATAAAGTGGATTTCCTTTACGGACGAATGGAAATAAGGGCAAAACTCCCAACCGGAAAAGGAACATGGCCAGCCATCTGGTTGCTTTCATCCGACCATGAATACGGAGGCTGGCCTGGCTGTGGCGAAATTGATATTATGGAGCATGTCGGTTATGATCCCGGGAATGTGCACGCAACAGTACACACCGGAGCTTACAATGGGTCACTCCGCACCCAGGTCGGCAAAAGCATTATGGTGCCGGATTATGCTACAACATTTCACACTTATGCAGTGGAATGGAATGCAGATAAAATAGACGCTTATCTGGATGATCAAAAATATTTCACCTTCAACAATGACAAAACAGGCAATTCAGACACCTGGCCATTCGACAAACGCTTCCACCTGATTGTGAACATCGCCATTGGCGGGAATTGGGGTGGATCCATGGGCATAGATCCAGACCTTACCGAAGCGACAATGGAAATTGAATATGTCAGGCTATATAGCCTAACCCCGGAAGAATAGTCTTTTGGCACAGGTGTTGATCGGATAAAAAAGAGTTGCAGATTCAGTCATATAAACCTGCCAATTAAAGCCTTCAATTTCGTTCATGTATAGTCACTTGTTCATCTGGTCTGTGCAATAATGCAGGCAAGACCACGACCTATGGCAGCCACACAGCTATTCGATCACTCGTCGGCTTGTTCTTATCTCTAAATGAACGCCCTCAATTCCACATTCGTAGAGAAGTCATCTGACTGCCTTCCGGAAGTTCTAAAAACCTGAATATCCATCATTGGTAGGGGCACGACAGGTCTAATCCTTACACCATCTCAATTAAAAAATTCAGAATATCCTGATTGCCTTCCGGGAATTTTTACAAAGCCTGAATATCCGTCATTGGTAGGGACACGACATGTCGTGTCCCTACCGGTCGTTGATTCCTGGACAAATTAAAAAATTGTGCAAAATAAATCTGTACCTTTACAAAAAAACAGTTGTGAAAGACTATAGGCACATCATAACCATCGAACCCGGTAAACGAGGCGGGAAGCCATGTATCAGAGGTATGCGGATTACTGTCGCCGATATTCTTGGCTGGCTGGCTTCCGGTATGAGTACCCACGATATAATGAATGATTATGAAGAACTTACTGAGGAAGATATTTATGCTGCTCTTAGTTTTGCGGCAGACAGGGAACGCAGGATTTACCAGATTGCAGTATGAAATTTCTTTTTGATCAAAATATTTCACACAGTATAGTCGGGCAACTGCCGGTAGATTTCTCTGCTTCCAACACATTAAAAAATCCGGGTAACTTAATGCCTCTGACAAGGAAGTGTGGGATTATGCAAAAAAGAATGGCTATACAATTGTAACCCAAGACTCTGATTTTAATGACTTGAGTACACTCTGCGGATCACCGCCAATAATAATATGGATACGTTCAGGGAACCTGAAAACCTCAGAAATAGCCTATATTATCATTGAATATAAAAATGATTTAGAAGCTTTCCTTCGTGATGACAATCTTTTATGTTTTGAAATTATCCGAATAAGCAATCAATAACCCCTGCAACAAAAATGTCCATCATTGGCAGCTACACGACATGTCGTGTCCTGTGACGGCTATCCCGAAATTCCTGCTTAACCCGAAAATCCATCAAAAACGTAGGGACACGACATGTCGTGTCCCTACGTTTTTGATGGATAACTCATGTGATTCCTTTTGTCTTCATTTGAATGCCTACACAAACACATTTGAGCAAAAGTCGATGGAAGATTGCTAACTTTGCGACCTTTAAACATAGCTCATAAAGCATTTCATGGATTTCAGGCTTACGCATACCGACTCAGCCAGCAACGCCCGCGCAGGGGTGATTTCTACCGACCATGGCGATATTGCAACCCCCGTTTTTATGCCGGTTGGCACTGTTGGTACTATCAAAGCAGTACATTTCCGGGATGTTGATCAGGATATCAAAGCCAGAATCATTCTTGGCAATACCTATCACCTTTACCTGAGGCCAGGTCTTGATATTTTAAAAGAAGCCGGCGGCCTGCACAAATTCAATGGCTGGAGCAAACCCATACTTACCGACAGCGGTGGTTACCAGGTGTATTCGCTGGCCCATCGACGTAAAATGAAGGAGGAAGGCGTTGTTTTTCAATCGCATATAGATGGTTCGCGGCACATGTTCAGCCCTGAGAAGGTGATGGACATTCAACGGGTTATCGGGGCTGATATCATGATGGCTTTCGATGAGTGCACACCATATCCCTGCGAATACGAATATGCCCGAAGATCGATGGAGCTGACCCACAGATGGTTAGACAGGTGCATTGCCCGTTTCGATGAAACCGAAAACCTGTATGGTTACCGTCAGGCATTGTTTCCGATTGTCCAGGGCAGTGTCTATCGCGATCTGCGGATAAAATCTGCGGAAAAGATTGCTTCCTGCGGTGCCGATGGAAATGCCATTGGCGGTTTGGCCGTCGGTGAGCCGATAGAAACCATGTACGAATTTACGGAATTGGTTTGCAACATCCTGCCGAAGGATAAACCACGTTATCTGATGGGCGTCGGAACCCCTGCCAATATTCTGGAAAGCATTTCTCACGGTGTGGATATGTTTGATTGTGTAATGCCAACCAGAAATGGTCGGAATGGCATGATTTTTACCAGTAATGGCATTATCAACCTGAAAAATGAAAAGTGGAAAGCCGATTTTTCCCCGCTTGATCCTGAAGGCCCCTCTTTCGTTGACAGCGCATACAGTCGCGCGTACCTCAGGCATCTGTTTGTTGCCGGTGAAATGCTGGGACCTATGATAGCCAGTCAGCATAACCTGGCTTTTTATCTTTGGTTGGTTGACGAAGCCAGGAGAAGAATTATTGATGGCAGTTTTGTACAATGGAAATCACAGATGGTGGTAAAACTGGCCCAAAGAATCTGACAATAAAGATTATAGTAATCCGTTTACACAAACCGGCAAATCCGGAAGCGCATGAAAAAACTTGATATATACATCATCCGCAAATTCCTGGGCACCTTTTTTTACGCGATCGCATTGCTGGCCGTGGTGATTATCATTTTCGATTTTTCAGAAAAAATCGACGACTTTCTGGAGCGCAAACCACCTGTTCAGGCAATTATTTTCCAGTATTACGCTAATTTCATCCCATTTTTTATCAATCAGTTCAGTGCGCTGTTCACCTTTATTGCTGTTATTTTTTTTACATCAAAACTCGCTTCGGATACAGAAATTGTGGCAATTCTCAGCAGTGGTATCGGGTTTAAACGGCTACTGAGACCATACCTGTTTGCAGCTTTCGTACTCGCAGTGATGTCATTTGTTCTGACCAATTTTGTAATTCCTGAAACCAGCAAGAACATGCAGGAATTTCAGAAAAAGTACCTGAAAAAAGAGAAAAAAGGGAGCGACAGCAACATTCACATGCAAATTAGCCCGGGTGTTTTTGCCTATGTTGAAAGCTTTAATAAAATTACCAACCGGGGCTTCAGGTTTTCGCTCGAAGGTTTTGATGATAAAGGGATGACTTATAAAATAACCAGCGAGAACATTCAATGGGACAGCATTTCAGGCACCTGGAAATTAGAAAACTGGGTTAAAAGGCAATTGAATGAAAAAGGTGAAATTATAACCCTTGGGGCAACCAAAGATACCCTGCTTAACCTCAAACCAGGAGACTTCTCAGTTGACCTCGATGATGCCGTTTATATGAATTACCGGGAGTTGCGCGACTTTATTGATCAGGAAAAAATCCGTGGCTCAGGCAACCTGATGAATTTTCAGATTGAAAAACACAAACGCATTGCCTTCCCGTTTGCGACCATAGTACTCACCATCATCGGTGTGGCGCTTTCGAGCCGAAAAGTGAGGGGTGGCATCGGGTTTCATCTGGGTGTTGGCATCACCATCTGCTTTGCCTTTATATTGTTTATGCAGGTAACCACCGTATTTGCGACTTTTGGCAATCTACCTCCTGTGATAGCTGTATGGATTCCGAACTTTATTTTCGGGATATTGGGGATTTATTTGTTGAGGATTGCGCCGAAGTAACAAAGCTCAAAGCTCAAAACTCAAAGAGTTCAAAGTTCAAAGGTTCAAAGGTTCAAGGGTTATAGAATTACAGGGTTTCAAGGTTACAAGGTTACAGGGTTTCGGAGCACAGGTGGCTGAGTGTTTTGCGACGTAATCGTGTTTAATTGAATTACTATTAATTCGCAAAATGTATAGAAGCCCAGGATTACAGGGTTACAAGGCTGCAAGGCAGTTGGCCTCGTCATTTCTGACGAGAGCAGCTTGCCTGCGGCAGGCAGGTTGGCAAATCGTTAACCATAAAACTAAAACCGTAAATTCATTCGTCATCTTTACTACCTGTGAATATTCCGCTTAGATGCAATTATTCGACAGACAGGCTTGTCGTAAGGTTTCATCCGTTATTCATAAATCGTAAATCTTTAAGTTTCCTACAATTTGCAGTTTCGTCAGCACGCGCCTGCCTGTTTGCAGGGCAGAGAGGTCAAAAAATAAGACGCGCGCAATCTGCGATTCAAGATTCGTCATTCGAAATTCGAAATTCGAAATTCGTCCTTCGTCATTCGTCATTCATCCAACCATCCCTTCCCACACAAAATTCCCCTTAAACAGCCCTTTATAATCAGGTCTGCTTTTAAACAATCCAAACACCGCCGAGCCACTTCCGCTCATAGAGGCATAAACCGCGCCGAGTTTCAGCAACTGATTTTTAATGGCGGCAATTTCAGGCCAGTTTTCAAAAACTGCTTCTTCAAAGTCATTTGAAAGTACCGCCTGCCAACGACCGGGATCGGAAGGAAGGTCAGCGGCTTCAGGCAAATGACGACCTGAAGGTTTAACATGGCTATAAGCCCATGCGGTAGAAACCGATAAATCAGGTTTTACTATAAGAATATGAAACTCATTCAGATCCGGATGAACCGGGAAGAGCACCTCTCCTCTTCCTGTGGCCAGGCAAGGCCTGTTTTCGATAAAAAACGAACAGTCGCTGCCAAGTTCTTCAGCCATTTGCATGAGATCGTTGTTGCAAAGCTTAAGGGAAAAAATGCGGTTAAGCAGCTTCAATGTAAACGCTGCATCAGATGAACCACCGCCAAGCCCTGCCCCTGTCGGAATGACTTTGTGCAGGTGTATTTTAACCTCAGGCAAGCCGTAACGCGTCTGCATCAGCCTGAAAGCCTTTACACAAAGGTTTAAATCGGTTGGTCCGTCAATCGCTAACCCGGAAGTGGTAAATCCAAATTGTCCGTCTGCCGATGGGGTTACTTCCAGCGCATCAGCCAGCTTCACCGGAATCATCATGGTTTCGATGTCATGATAACCATCCGGCCTCCGGTTGATTACCCGCAGTCCTGCATTGATCTTGGCATTTGGAAATACAATCATAAAAATGTCAGTTAATGCCTGACTTCAGGCTTTATGCAAATATACATGCTTAAGCGCTTTAAACAGTACAGCAATTTCGAGGCCGGTTAAATTTCAATTCCATTTTCAATAGGCCCGTCCTTTAGGGCGGGTTAGTAGAAAACAACAAACCCAAAGGGAAAAATCCTGAAAAATTTGTAAATTGATAATAAATTTTTCAGGATTTTGCCAACGTTTGTGATAACTTATTTGAGACCCACCCTAAAGGACGGGCCTATTCACAGAGTTTTGCAAAATTAAAACAGTCTCTTAAAATTGCCAATATGTTCTTTAAGTTTCGTCATTTTGCCAACCTGTTCAGGCTGCTTTCCTTTTAAAAGTTAAATTTGCAGAAATATTTCATCTTATATGACTCTCATCAATTCTGTCGTTTCCTGGTTCATGAAGAAGCGCATGCATCAGATTGAACTGTTTATGAAATATCCGTTGGATGTTCAGGATGAGTGGTTTAAGAAACTTATACTTGCCGGGCGGGCGACTGAATGGGGCAGGAAGTACGACTATTCGTCCATCAACAATTATGCAGAGTTCATCAATAAGGTTCCGCTTACTGAATACAACGACCTGAAACCATACATTGACCGGCTCAGAAACGGGGAACAAAACCTGCTGTGGAATTCTGAGATCAAATGGTTTGCAAAATCATCAGGAACTACCAGCGATAAGAGCAAATTTATTCCTGTAAGCCAGGAAGCACTGGATGAGTGCCATTTTAAAGGGGGGAAAGACCTGCTCTCGATTTATTGTACAAACAATCCCGATACGCAAATATTCTCGGGAAGGTTGCTGGGGATGGGCGGCTCTCATTTCCCCGACAATCCCGAGGCCGGTACTTTTGTCGGCGATGTTTCAGCCATCATCATGGAGAACCTTCCCACATGGGTGGAACTGATTCGTACACCTGATTTGTCGATTGCGTTGATGTCGGAATGGGAAAGCAAAATTGAGAAGATCGCACAGATTACCCGTTATGAGGATGTTACCAATATAACCGGAGTTCCGTCATGGACACTTGTTTTGCTGAAAAGAGTACTCGAAATTACCGGTAAAAGTAACATCAGGGATGTGTGGCCCAATCTTGAACTCTTTATCCATGGTGGGGTGAGTTTTCTACCTTATCAGAATCAGTTCAGGCAATTGATTGCCGGCCGGATGAATTACCTTGAAACTTACAATGCTTCTGAAGGCTTTTTCGGGATTCAGGACCGCAACGACGCCGATGATATGCTATTGATGCTCGACTATGGGATTTTCTATGAATTTATCGCGGTGGATGAATTGGGCCAGGCTGAATCAAAAACGATTCCGCTGGCCGGGGTTAAAACCGATGTTAACTATGCCATGGTCATCAGCACCAATGCAGGCCTGTGGCGCTACCAGATCGGCGACACCATTACATTTTCATCAGTTGACCCATACAGGATAAAGATAACCGGGCGTACCCGAAACTTTATCAATGCATTCGGCGAAGAGCTTATCATTGACAATGCACAAAAGGCTTTGCAAAGTGCCTGCGAAAAAACCGGGGCTATGATCAATGAGTTTACAGCGGCTCCGGTCTATTTCAGTGACCAAAGCAGCGGTGCACACGAATGGTTGATCGAGTTTGAGAAAGCACCGGATGATCTGGCCTACTTCACCGAAATACTCGACAACGCTTTGAAATCGCTCAACTCAGATTATGAAGCAAAACGTTATCACAACATGGTATTGGGTGAGCCCATTGTCAGGTCAATGCCTGATGGCTCGTTCTACAACTGGTTGAAAAAACGTGATAAACTGGGCGGGCAGTTTAAAGTACCGAGGCTTTCGAATAACAGGATTTATGTGGATGAGATTCTGGCGATGGGAAAAGAGTAAAACAACCATCTAACATTATTACCCGGATGCTGATGCACTGGAAATGGTTCTAACACCCTTATCTTCAAAACAACCTGAAAAAAATCGAAATTACCTGACCAATTCGTTGGAAAAAATACCGTAAATTAACCATTACTTCATACATTTGACAGTTAACTGAAACTGTCGATTTACTAACTCATTTATACAACATAATTATGCATATTGCAATAGCTGGCAACATAGGTTCAGGAAAAACAACCCTTTCCGGACTATTGGCCAAACATTTCGGATGGCAACCCCATTACGAGGATGTTGAAACAAATCCATATCTGCCTAGTTTTTATGAAGATATGCAACGCTGGTCGTTCAATCTGCAGGTTTATTTCCTTAACAGCCGGTTCAGGCAAATTATTGAGATCCGCAACAGCGGCAAAACAGTGGTTCAGGACCGCACCATTTACGAGGATGCCTATATTTTTGCCCCGAACCTGCATGCCATGAACCTGATGACCACCCGCGATTTCGACAATTACTCTTCATTGTTCGAATTGATGAGCACATTTGTCAAACCGCCCGATCTCCTGATTTATCTTCGGGCAAGCGTTCCTACGCTGGTTAGTCAGATTCAAAAACGTGGCCGTGATTACGAAAGCTCGATCAGGATTGACTATTTAAAAAGCCTCAACGACCGTTATGAAGCATGGATAAGCAAATATACCCTCGGTAAATTGTTGATTGTTGAAGTTGATAACATCAATTTTTCGGAAAAACCGGAAGATCTGGCAGGGGTAATTGATAAGATAAATGCCGAAATCCATGGCCTTTTCTAAGAGCAAGGCAAGTATAGCAGGAATTATCCCGGCAAGGTACGCATCAACCCGTTTCCCGGGAAAGCCCCTGGTTCAGATCAATGGCATAAGCATGATTGAAAGGGTTTATCACCAGGCCTCAGCCTGTGCAGAACTTAACACAGTGATTGTAGCCACCGACGATCAACGCATTTACAATCATGTTGCCGGTTTCGGGGGAAGGGCAGTGATGACCGCCTCCGCACACCGCAGCGGAACCGATCGCCTCGGGGAAACCATTAAAATCGTGGCAAAAGAAGGGGAATTTTTCGATATTGCCGTCAACATTCAGGGTGATGAACCATTTATTCAGCCTCAGCAGATTGCCCGGGTAATCAGCCTGTTCAGCAATCCGGAAACTGAAATCGCTACCCTTATCAAGCAAATTGAATCATCTGCTGACCTGTTCAATCCAAATGTAGTTAAAGTGGTTACAGATGTTTCCGGCAGGGCGCTGCTCTTCAGCCGCTCACCGGTCCCTCATTTTCGGGGGCTTGCTGAGCAGGAATGGGTCAGCAAATATTCCTATTATAAACACATCGGCATATACGCCTACAGGACTGAAACGCTGGAGAAACTGGTATTGCTTAAACCGGCCCCACCCGAAGAAGCAGAATCGCTGGAGCAATTGAGGTGGCTCTGGAACGGATATGCGATTTACACCGATGTCACTGAGTTTGAAACGTCAGGCATAGACACACCTGAAGATTTATTAAAACTTACCAACAATCCTTGATAAGTAAGTGCTTTCGTACTACTTTAGCGGGTTCAGAGGTTCAATGCCTGAAAAAAGTCAATTGCTTTATTACCAGGCATCGGTAAACTTCTTAAACAAAAGTGCTTCAGCATTGAAAAACTTAAGCCATGGTTACTGAACGATTCATCAGCGAATTATTGTACAGGCACGACTGCGTGATAGTACCTGATTTGGGTGGGTTTATTGCCAATTACACCCCAGCCAGAATACATCCGGTGATGCATACATTTACTCCACCGGCGCGCAAACTGGTTTTTAACGCAAGCTTGCGAAACAACGATGGGCTGCTGGCCGATGCCATCCGTGCCGGAATGGGGCTTACTTTCAGCGAAGCTGTTGACCTGATTTCACAGGAGGTGGGTGTAATAAAATCCAGGCTTGACAAAGGCGATCATTTATTGCTTTCACAGATTGGTACGCTATATCACGACAGGGAAAACAACCTTCAGTTCAATCCTTATTCTTCCGTGAATTACCATAGTGATTCTTATGGCCTTACCACTTTCACCTCTCCGGCTATAAAACGCGAGGCCCTTCACGAAAGAATCAGCCGCAAAATTATGGCTCCGCGGGCTGTAAGATCTGCCCGCCGTCTGCCGGCCACCCTGAAATGGGCTGCTGTTTTTCTTCCTTTAATCGGGATAGGGCTATGGGCTTCATTCAACAGCGATAAAATAACCACATTCTATCATAATTCCGCTTCTTTCATACCCTCCGAATGGGGTTCAACTGAAGCTCCGGCGAAACCTGCTGCCAAACCCAAACCCGAAACAAAGTTAATCAACATCCTGCCGGAGAATGCTCCCGTTGAAGCCAGTGTAGCTCATTCAACTGAAGAAAAAACAGTTGTTGAACCTGTGAAATCTGATGTCTTCTTCGTCATTGCCGGCGCATTCGGTGTTAAGGAAAACGCTGAGAACCTTGTACTGGATCTCAGGTCAAAAGGTTATGATTCATTCATCAACGGACAGAACCGACGGGGCTTATATCTTGTAAGTATCCGGGGTTTTAACGACAAGAAACTGGCAACTGAGAAAATGCATGAGTACCGGGCAGGTGAATTTCCAAATGCCTGGTTGCTGAGCCGGGAATAATTACTCTTAAATTTGGTAAAAAAGATTAAACGGTTGGTGACTTAGCCCGTCCTTTAGGGCGGGTTTCGCTAACTTATATTAGAAAGTTGCCAAACCCTGAATGAATCACGAAATCTCACCAGTCCAATTATATCTTCCCCAGGTGGCCAAACGAAAATTAGAACGATTTGCTGAAAACGCAACATTT
>Ga0351970_1168_pt1 | contig 11985 bp, 10 predicted proteins | sample BONcelFGM3001C10_FD_206752 | JGI IMG/M metagenome (GOLD analysis project Ga0351970, IMG submission 206752) | Enriched cells from coal bed in the Powder River Basin, Montana, United States - BONCAT cells FGM rep2 HSBNCT.FGM.300.1.C10 ...
GGTGACACCGCATTTTTTGAGGGTGGCGATATCGTTTTTCGTCACATGCACGCAGTGCACGGCAAGCGAGCCTTTTCGTAAAATGCCGGCCCTTACAAATCGCTCCACAGGCGTCATACGAAATTTCTTTTTTGTGGCCACGACATCCTCTAAACCTTCAGCCACGTGCACGTGCGCACCGACCCCAAATATATCCATCAATTCTCGGGCATCGTTTAACGTGTCATCTGAGAGGGTCATCGAAGCATGCAGCCCCACCATCCCGCGAAATAAAAACTCAGGATCTTCGATCGACTGATTTTTGAGACTTTCAAGATAAAGCCCCGTCTCGGCTACCGCCTCGTCGCGGGCGGATAAACCACATCTGTCGGAGAGTTCGAAACACGTCGATGCACGAAGCCCTATAGCTGAAAGCGCTTCGGACACCGCGCCTAGCGAGCCAGATATCGCGCCATAACTTGCGTGATGATCAAAAACGGTGGTGACTCCCGCCTTGACCGCCTCGATCCCGCCTATCATCGCGCTTACGTAAATATCCTCGAGGGTGAGCGCACGATCGAGCTTCCACCAAAGCCCCTTTAAAACCTCTCCGAATTTTCGCATTCGTCCAACTTCTATGCCGCGGGCAAGCCCGCTGTAGAGATGGGTATGCGAGTTAACAAAGCCCGGCAGGACATAGGCGCCGTGCGCATCGATTACAGTAGATGCCCCGGGTGCAGAAGATCCGCCAAGACCTATGATTTTGCTGCCCTTTATATGAATAAATCCGTCGGGATATACCCTTCCAGTTCCGGTTATCACGCACGCATTTTTGATGACGATATCGTTGCCAATCACCAGCTCACCTCCAGCATTGGGAGGCGCAGATTATGGCCTTGAAGGCTGCATTACAAGAAATTTCGTACTCTGTTATCGTAAAATCGTGGGAACAGCACAAACCGAGTTTTCGCAGAGGCGATAGACCCGGGATTCATCGCGGTCTTGATGCCGCGACCAATAGCTTGGACCATAATCAAATCTAAGCTCTTCGCCGGCGCTTATATCGCGCGAAGTCTGCAGAAGAACATGAAAAAGCCCGGCGGAAAAGGACGAGAAAAGCTCGACATTTGCAGCCGTCAGAGCCGTACCAGACAGTACTAATTCAGAGGGAATGTGGTTTATAAATCGGGTTTCGTTGCCGCCTTTCTGGGCATCGACAACCAAAAAAGGCTGAAATCTTCTTGCAAAACGTCTCACCATTTCATGCCAAGGATTGGATGACATGCAATACATGTTGGTTCCCGACAAGAGACTCATCGTGGAAACGTAGCCGGTATATTCTCCTATTAATTCACCCTGTTTCATATCTGAAAGAGCAAAACAGCCAAATCCAACGCGCTCATTTATCACGGCTATTCCAAGATCCGGAGATAAATTGTACTGAAGATCATCCCCTTCTTTCCTCATAACATCTATCAGCTCTTGTTCCTCACCCCCATTCCTGTGAAGTCCATAGGCCAAGATCTGCCTCATCGCTTGCGTACAATTTTCGGCGGCAATTTCAGCATCGACACGAATGTGTTTATTTTTGAATCTAAGACCCGACAAATAGGTAAGCCCATGTAAACTGAAGAAATCTTGCATACCTGATCGATCGGCACTGATCGCAACGAGCGCTTCGGATGTAAAATCTGGGAAAATAACCGGCGGTGGGGTAAATACCGGCATAATCGGCACGGTCGCAGAAATAGATAAACTCGATGGCATAAAATTACTCGTGAGCATAAAATTGTTTCCTCGCCATCACTTATCGTTCGAAAGACTCAAAAGTTGCGAATTTTTTAAACTTTTTTTCATCTTTCAAATCAAGGATGGACTGCACACATCGCATTAGGTTCAATGTTATATTTCCAATTTATCGTCAGACGAAGTTTCGACTACCCACGAAAATTTCCAGCCCTGCCATCGCAGCCCTTCGACCTAGCCTCCGTATATCATTGACAAGAGTAATGGCAGGTCCTAAATAGGTCCGCCTGAAAACGTCTAAAACCTTGAAAATTTGGAGATCTATGGCTATCGATTTTCGTGAGCAACTCAAATACCTTCGTCAATTGCAGGATATCGATCTCGACCTTCACAAATCACAAACGGAACTAGACTCTCTTCCCGGGCGCATTGCCGTCGAAAAGGCGGCTTTTGACGCTGTGAGTGCAGAGTTTTTTTCAGTAAAGGCCGAACTCGAAGCGCTCGAAGCTGCCAAAAAAGAGGATGAGCGCTGTGTGCAGGAGGCCGTGGAACATTTGAGAGAAAGAGAAACGAAGCTCTATGCCATAAAGACCAACAAGGAATATCAAGCCGCTATCAAGGAAATATCAGAGGGCAAGAGGTTAAATCGGGAGCGCGAGGATCGCATTTTACAAGCGATGGAAAAAATCGAGAAATTAAGTCAAAAAAGTGCGCAACTTGATTTGGAATTTGCCGATAAGAAGAAGGTCTTTGAACAAAAGCAACTCGAGGTTGAGCGCGAGCTAGGAGAGATCAGCGCCCGGATGGCTCAAGAAGCGCAGAACCGTCCTGAAGTTGTTTTGAAGATAGAAAAAACTCTATTGAGGAAATACGATTTTATAAGAAAGCACTATGCCCTTGCGGTAGCAAACGTCGTAGGTGGCGCATGTGAGGGTTGCATGAGACGAGTTCCCCCGCAGATGTTAAACGAAATGCTGAAATTCGATGATTGCAAGTTGTGTCCGAATTGTCAGCGTATGATTTATCTGGATGTGAAAAAAACGATTGACAGTGCAGATCCACTAGAAACAGAAGCGACCTTGGAGGAATAAAATGATCAACATCTCCGTCATGCCCAAAGAAACTCTCGTGGAGCTTTTGCTTTTTCTCGCAGACAATGAAAGCTTCGATTCCGTCAAAAAAAATCTCCGCGAAGGCATGACCGTGCCGGAGGTGAGATCGGCCCTCAGGGAGCTTGCGCTGCAGCTTGCCAAGGAAGTTCCGTCCGCCTGTCAATCCGAGCTAGATACCCTCATGAAGGAGTCCGGCGTTTCCCCCAAGGCCCTAAAAATAATATCTGCCTTAAGCGAAAGAGAGAAAAAAGATTTTCTTTCCGCATTTGGCTTTGCCGATAACTGACATGACTGAAATAATCATATATTCCGATGGTGCGGCACGCGGAAATCCCGGTCCTGCCGGTGCCGGCGCGATACTGCTTGACGCCGAAGGCCGAAGCGTCGGCAGCGTATGCCGTTATTTGGGTGAAACCACCAATAATCAGGCTGAATACCAAGCTCTTTTGCTTGCACTCCACGAGGCGATATCATTGGGCGCTCCAAGTGTGAGCGTATTTGCCGATTCTGAACTGATGGTAAAGCAGATACGCGGAGAATATAAGGTTAAAAACGAAGGTTTAAGGCCACTCTACAAAGACATAATGAACCTGCTGCGCCGGTTCAAGGGCTATCGAATAGAACATGTTCCGCGCGAAAAAAATAAACGGGCGGATAGGCTGGCCAATATTGCGATAGACGATCAGGTGCTTTGAGGGACAAGGATTTAAGGAGTTTAGTTCTTTGATAGATTGCGCTGGGATCGAACGGTCGCTGCCTGCCGCTTAAATAACGGCGGGTGGAGGAAAGTCCGGGCTCCGCAGAATACCATGCTAGATAACGTCTAGGCTCCGGCAATCAAAGCGAAGATGACGGGGACGGAAAGTGCCACAGAAAACAAACCGCCAATTTCAGCTCAAAGTTGAGAGGTAGTTGAACTTTGAGCTGGAGTCGGCAAGGGTGAAAAGGTGGAGTAAGAGCCCACCGCGCATTCGGTGACGAATGCGGCACGGCAAACCCCATGGGGAGCAAGGCCATATAGGCCATCCATACAGAAGGGCTATTCGCCCGTTGCATTAAATTGCGGGATGGCGGGTAGGCTGCTTTAGGCCGGTCGGCAACGGCCGGTCAAGATAAATGACCGTTTTCGAAGCCTTTTTTAGGACCTTCGGCACAGAACCCGGCTTACAGATCCTGCGCATCTTCGTTCCAATATGGCCCCGCCTCTCCAAAAGAGGGTGCGGGGCCTTTTATTGCGCCTGTCCCGTCGGATTAAAATTATGCGACAAATCTCTTATTTCTCGTTAATTAACTTGACCCGCAAATGACGAAACTGCTAGAAAAAATCAGATTTAATGATTTTTGAGTTGCATTTTATTTTTGATTGGGCCGTTGCTTCATTTAAAGCCGTTGCTTTCTCTTTCCGCTTTCAGCGGAGTTCGGGACGCGAGACACTTTTTGGGTGCTTGCAGTCCCTGAAGTCAAGGAGGGCAGGCTATGTGGAATCCCAACGCAAAGTGTGGGAAAAGCAGGGTGTGTGCGTTTGTATGTGTAGCGGTTGTGTTTTTTTTGTGCAAAGGGTGCGGGTCGAAGCCGAATTCACAACAGTACGATTCCTTGTCCGTGGATAGCCTGGAACAATTCATCTACAGCGATTCTTATGCAGGATATCTGGTGGTTGAGCTCGATCAATCCATGCGGGCAAGGCTCAACAGTGAAAATTCCCTTCAAAGCCTCGAGGGAGATCCGAGAATAAACGACATTCAGGCCATCCTCGACAAATTTCCGGATGTTGAACCCAGCTCCCTTGCGTTCATTTCCGGCGATAAACTCGAAAAGCGTCGCGAACGCCTTGAACTTATTTCTGGCAAAAGCCTTACGGATTGGAATTCGATGTATAAAATTCCAGCGGCTGATCCGGCGGTTGCGATAGACATTTATTACAACCTCGTAGCTACCGACGGGGTGAAGAGGGTTTTCCCCAAACTGCGTCTTGACGCATCCCTCGCTGCTCCGGGCACGCCTTCTGTTACGGGCAGGCAGGGCTATCTCTATTCCAATGAAATTCATGGCGGACTAAACGCCGAGGCCGCTTGGTCTAGGGGGATAACCGGCGACGGTGTCACTATTTTTTCATGCGACATGGGGCTCAATTTCTCTCATGACGAGCTAGATCTTTCACCCGAGAGTTATGTAAATTATTACGTTCAAGGCGGAAATTCCATTTATCAACCTTCATGCGCGCCGGGGTTCCCACATGTCTTTCCTGACTGCAACGATCTCATCGCTCACGGCACAGCCACCACAGGTATTATGATGGCCAAGGATGACGGCGGCGGCGTAACCGGCTTTGCACCGTCTAACGAACTCACCTTTGTGCATGTGCCAAGCGCAGATATTAATATGCTTCACATACTGACAGATGGGCTTTTCGATTCCAGATTTCCAACTACTCTCGACATGGAACCCGGTTCCATACTTGCGATTATAGTGGGCGGCGATGGTCCAGATGGACTAGGCACTTACACAGCGCTTTTAGACCCGCTTACGTTTGCCGTGGTAAGGGATGCTACCGCCATGGGTGTTACTGTCGTGGTAGGTTCGGCAAACGGCAACATCGATCTGGGCAATGCCGGTTTTTATGTTTCGCATCCGTATTTTGAAAATCTTATGCGAAATGATTCTGGAGCTATAATAGTTGGAGCCTCAATGGGTGAGTCCAAACAAAGGCATCCTCTTTCAAACTGTGGAAGTCCTGTGGATGTTTTCGCTTGGGGCAACGGCGTAGTTACGACATCTTATCCAAATGTTTCGCCCCATTATGAGCAGGCCTATATCTGGCAGGGCAATAACCCTCCAGCTCTTGCTTCCAGTATTAACAATTATTACACGGACAGCTTTGGCGGCACCTCGGCCGCGACTCCCATGATCGTCGGTGCAGCGGCGCTTTTGCAAAGTTACGTAAAAAGAGAACTTGGTCAGGGAAAGTTTTTCATGCCTGCGAAGATGAAAGAATTGCTTGTAAATTCCGGCGTTTCCCAAGAGGGCGGTGGCTGCTCGATAGGGGTACAACCTAGAATAGATGTCGCGCTAAATCTCGCCGATGCGTTCATTGCCGACATGCGTGCCCAGTTTCCGAGTTTGTCATCTGGCGCCGTCATGCCCATGAATGAATATATTTCCGTTATGGATTCCGGAGTAGGTTTGATTTGCAGACCCTACGATTCCGTAACGAGTGACGTTTCATGCCCGGACGAAGAACTCTATCCCGTAGGCGAAGGCGCCGCCGCATCGCTTGATTTCGATGCGGACGGACGTGCCGATCTTGTCCAGTGGACAAACGGGATGTGGAAGATAGACCTTTCAGGCCGGGGAGCTGGTGGCGACAATTTCGGAAATTGGGATATAGTCATAAATCACCCGCCCATAGATGCTCGCTGGGTGTGGCCCTACGTGGAGGATATGAATTCCGACGGACGATCAGATTTTGTCGTCTATGACAAGGAAAACGGCAGATGGTATATAAAATATACCGACAGCACGTTGCTGAGGACACGCGGGGTCTATGATGGTCCGTGGCAATGGGATTTGATCGTGGATCACTCCGATTCCTGGCACGACGAGCTGGATATGGATCCTTCGCAATCGCGATATTCGCGTCCGGCGGTAGCCGATGCCAACGACGATGGATGGCTCGACATTTCTATTGCTTGTTCGGACGGTATCTGGCGCATAGATCTTGGTGGACCCGATGGCCCTGACGGCATTTTCGATTTGGAGTTTGAATATTTAACCCGGGAGCAGCTTGCCGCAGCACCCGGATGGGCCTATACCACCGCAGTGTTTGGCATTCATCCAATTAAAAACAAGCTGATGTATGCCTATGTCAAGACGCCAGACGGCCTTCCGGAAGAAGGCAGATTGCAAATGTGGTATTGGCGGTCCTCCAATGGGAGATTGGTGCCTGCTGAGTATCGAATTCCCTACAACTTCGATAACCTCTATGGTGGCAATGACAAGATTTTAACGCCCGGTAAGTTTTGGGGAAATTCGTCTTCATGGGGCGGGCCGGCAATAAAGGGATCAGACGGCAAATGGTTCATTTCTACGTCGACCGTAAATTACGATTCGATAATGCAGGCTGGCCCGGGTGCTATATATGGCGGACCGGACTGTCATCCAATAGTTGCCGATTTCGACGGAGACGATTTTTCAGACTATGCCGTGATGTGTCCCAATGAGTGGCGCATAGTATATTCAGACGAGGCCAGCTTTGCCGACCTTAAAAATGACGATGGCGTGAGGATTATACCGCTTAGATACGATACTTCCACATTGTCGCTCCCGGGCAGATCTTATTCAGGAGGCGTCAGCTATCGGTATGTCCAAAAGCTTATAGATGCCTATACAATTTTGCAGCCAGACAATCCTCCGCCAATACCCGTCGATATCGTATCGATTTTTGTGGAAAACTAAAAAGTTCACAGTACGTGATCAATTCAAGCAAAGCCAACAACGCGAGCAGACCGGCAAAATTCTTGCAATTTCCGGTCTGCGTTGGTACTGAAGCCCCTGTGTTTTATACAAATCGTTACAACTTTGCGTACTTTCGTTGATTCGTCGCTGCAGCGCATCTAAAAAATTACGCCTAACTATTTAACCGGACAGTAGTGGCTGCTTGTGTTGAATGTATAGGTTTGAACTGAAATCGAGCATTTGGGAGGAGTATGAAGCTTTGTAAACTTTCTGGGCTTGCAGTCAGGTTTGTTTTTGTCGTCGTTGTGGTTTTCTTGCTCGGCGTTGCCGCAAGTTGTGGACATGATAATGGCGGTCAGATCAAATATCCTGATTCTGATTTTCCCCCATCGGGAGCCCATGTTCCACCGATCGACACCGATGGCGACGGCATTCCCGATGCTCAGGACAATTGTTCGTCTGTGGTAAATTCCGGGCAAGAAGATGTAGATTCCGATGGAATTGGAGATGCCTGCGACGACGACCTGGATGGAGATGAGATACCGAATGTTGTAGATAACTGCCCGGTGGTTTATAACAGCAGCCAGAATGATTCCGACGGCGACGGATTAGGCGATGCTTGCGACCTGGTCTTCGATGATGCAGATGGCGATGGTGTCGGAGATGGACTAGACAACTGTGTCGATATAGCCAATTCAAAACAGGCCGATCTAGATGGCGATGGGATTGGAGATGTCTGCGATGACGACCGGGATGGTGATAAGATTCTCAACCTTGTCGATAATTGTCCGACAGTCTCTAATTTCGATCAGCTAGACACCGATAACGATGGCGACGGCAATGCGTGCGACGACGATGACGATAACGATGGAATTTTAGACGATAATGACAACTGTCGTCTGTTTCATAATCCGTTGCAGGAGGACATCGACGCTGACGGGATCGGCGACGCCTGTGACAGCGACAATGATAACGATGGAATCCCCGACGGGCTGGATAATTGTCCTTTTGTACATAATCCGGATCAATCAAATATCGACGATGATGAGTTGGGTGACCTCTGCGATAACGACATAGACGGCGACGGCGTCAATAACGGGAGCGACAACTGTCCGAACATGCCTAATCCCGATCAAAGGGATAATGATGGTGACGGGTTGGGTGATGTCTGCGATCCCGATGACGACAACGATGGCGTAGTGGATTTTGAGGATAATTGCCGGTTTGTTTCAAATCCAGACCAATTCGATAATGATGGTGACAGAATTGGGGATGTTTGTGATCCCGATGACGATAATGATACGATATGCGATCTAAACGAAACCGTTGAAGGGGTATGCGTGCCCGGTCCTGCGCTCGGTGATAACTGTCAATTCGATCCGAATCCTGATCAGAAGGACAATGACGGCGACAGGATTGGCGATGTTTGCGATCCCGATGATGACAACGACGGCATTTTAGATGATGGTGATTTAAACGACATAATAGGTGTCTCTAGCTGTAGGGGACGTGGTTCCAAAGTCGGTGGCAGCAATATGAACTGTGATGATAATTGCCAATTTATATTTAATCCTAGCCAAATCGATATCGATGTCGATGGTATCGGAAATGCTTGCGATCCTGACCTAGATGGTGACGAAGTGCCAAACGACGGAGATGCCAGCGGAATTATGGGTGACTTTCCATGTGCCAGTGGAATAACCGCCGGCTGCGACGATAATTGTCCGTTTATCCCGAATTCTAATCAATTGGATTTCGATGGTGACGGATTGGGTGATGATTGCGATCCAGACGATGATAACGATGGAGTGCCGGATATAATGGATCAATGTCCATTCTCCGATGGCGATGGTGCAGCAGATGGTTGTCCTTTGTGATCTTGCAAAGAAAGGACCTTGTTCCCATTTTTGCGAACCTGCGGAAGTCAGGAGAGTCTGTCGGGGAATGCAAAAAAGCGTACGTTCTAATATTTCCTGATAACTGCCTTGATGACGCCGCCTAGGGTCAGTTCGCCCTCGGGGCGGATGACGGGATATTTCGGATTGGCCGGGATGAATTCGTGACCATTGGCTGTGCTTCGTAAATATTTAAGCGTCCATTCATTATCCACGCATGCCAGAACTATGTCGCCGGTTTTTGCCCTAACGCCGCGCTTAACTATCACCATATCGCCTTCGAATATGCCTGCGTCTATCATCGAATCGCCCGACACTTTAAGAAGAAAAGATTCCTCGGGTTTGTCTATAAGGTATTCGTCGAGCGATAATGTATCGACCAATTCTTCCTCTGCAGGTGATGGAAAACCAGCCTGAACATATCCTACAAGAGGTATGCCAAAGCGCTCGCCACGTGGAGTCAACCGGCCTGCTGCGTCTTTTTCGATATAGCCTTCCTCTAGGAGTTTTTTGGCCAGACGAAAGGCGGCGTTTTTGGAGCTATAACCGAAGATGCGGCAAATTTCGGAATAGGTGGGAAGTCGCCGGTTGGCCCTATAGAAGCGGCGCAGGGCATTTAGCTTGTCGTCGGTGATTTCTTTTGTTCTCATAATTTTCAAACTTCGAGGTTTAAGTTTTTGGATGCTGTAGATGTATGAACAGCATCATTAAAGCCCCGCACTGCGGGAGGGGGATCATCGCAGTGCGGGAGTCACGGTTGTTTCGTCCGCCGTACAGGATTTTCGACTGGCATCATGGCGAGGCCGATTTGTGTCGAAAAACCTTATCGATGGGCGAAAAAGCATATTTTCAATATTTGCAAGTTAAGTGAACGCCCGTTCACTTGTCAACAAACAAACCTTCACATTTTTTGAATTATTTTGCGAGAGTTTGACATTTCGAACTAAAAACAAGTATTTACAAATTTCATTGGAGGATTTTATGAAAACTTCAAAACGCCTTTCTTCTCTTACAGGCTACGCCTTTGCCGAAATAGACAATAAAGTCAAAGACTTAAGATCTGAAGGGATAAGTCCCATAGATTTCGGTGTGGGCGATCCCACCGAGCCGACTCCGGAAATCGTGAGAAAAGCCTTGTCAGACGGAGCAAATCGTCATGCCAGCGGAGGCTATCCAAATTATACAGGCTCGGACGAATACAGAACGGCGATTGCCCATTGGACGAAAAAGAGATTCGACCTCGATCTCAATCCTGCCACCGAGATATGTGCCTCGGTGGGTTCAAAAGAGGCCGTGTTCAATTTTCCCGAGGCGATAATAGACCCCGACGATTTCGTGATAGTTCCAAATCCCGGCTATCCGCCTTACGCCCGCGGCACGCTTTTTGCCGAAGGGCGCGTTCACTACGCAAACCTTCTTCCAGAAAACAATTTTTTACCAGATCTAGGTTCCATCCCCGCAGATGTCTGCAAAAAAGCGAAACTCATGTGGATAAACTATCCAAACAATCCCACCGGTGTCACAGCGCCCGCAAGTTTTTTCGAAGAGATCATAGCCTTCGGCAAGGAAAACGACATGCTCATAGCCTCTGCCGCAGGCTTGATTTTCAAAAGAGGGCCTGCCGCCTTCACGAAGAAAAAAGGCGGCGTTTTTATTTTATAGTCGTCCTTTTGCGGCGTTTCCACTTGGGACGGTCCAAGGTACAACGTCCCTCCGATTGACCTATGAAGATGTATTCCGAAATGGCTTGTTTCTAGGGGATCGGCCGTCGGCATAAAAACTCTGGGAACCGGATAGACGAGCCCGTCAAAACCATCTTGATTCCAGGAATAGTACTCCCCTTTAAACGGTCTGATCTCAAAACGGGAACTTCCGGAACACATTTTATATATCTCGTCTGCAAAAAGTCCCGCTGCATTGATGAGCACATCGAAATCCATATCGCCGCGTTCTTTTGTGTCGAGGCGACCCTGCCTTAGATCGATTGCGGTGACTTCGCACGGATACACCGGAAAGATGCCGTTTATGTTGAAAATGGCCTTACAAAGCGCTGCAAGATACGCCGACGAATCCATGATGCCGGTGGTTTCAGAAAAAGCCGCGGACAGAGGCCTGGCCAGAATGGACGAAAGGTTACACACCTCATCGGGAGCCGCCGGCCTTAGCCCCGGCGTTCCCACATCCCGTGCGTGTTCGAGCATTCGCAAAATAGCCAACGATTCTTCGGCGGTATAGGCCACTATCCATTTGCCGCAACGCCTGTGCGGAACGCCTAATTTATTTAAAAGTTCATAGGTAAGTCCGTTTCCATCCAGACAAAATCTATTTTTGAGGGAATTTTTTGGATAGGCAAGCCCTGCATGAATGACCTCGCTGTTTCTTGTGGAGGTATGATGGCCCAAGAAAAGCTCTTTTTCGAGCAAAAACACCTCGCCAAGATTTCGACTCGAAATCTCCAGCGCGATATTAAGCCCTATGACGCCGCCTCCTATGATAGCTATTGTCGTCCGCATGTTTTTTGGTCCTTCTTCAAAATAATGGGTGGTTCAAGAAAGTGGACTGCGGATCCATCAAAATCCTTTCGGCTTCGCAGGGCATATTCACCTGTGCCTGCCGCAGCACCTGTACAAAATGTTTATTTTTGACAGGTCGTGCACGTACCGCTCAAAAATTTCTCAATACGTTTCGCGGCAAGCTCGCATTCCTCAACCGAAGGAACGAGCGCAAGACGAATAAAGCCCTCACCGGGATTTCCTTCAGGCGTGTTTTCGCCAATCCACGAGCCGGGGGTGGTGACT
>Ga0351970_1041_pt1 | contig 11834 bp, 9 predicted proteins | sample BONcelFGM3001C10_FD_206752 | JGI IMG/M metagenome (GOLD analysis project Ga0351970, IMG submission 206752) | Enriched cells from coal bed in the Powder River Basin, Montana, United States - BONCAT cells FGM rep2 HSBNCT.FGM.300.1.C10 ...
CGGTTTCAGGCAACAGTGCCCGGCGCCGGTTGGCCTTCTCGAGCAGCGACCTGTCTCCTGTTTCTATCAACTCCCCGATCTCTTCATGGGTCAGAAAATAGATTTGATCGGTATCATCTAATAGTTCGATCCGTGACGCCAGGGCCCTGTATCCCTTCCTCAGCTCATTTACCATTTTGATAGAGAGCGCTTTTGAAATCTCCCTGCGTGCTACCGCGGTGCGGGCAGTAGGAAGTAAAATCCTGAAAATAAAACGTTTGTGAAGTGGAAGTTTTTTTAACGTATTTCGGATCTCCTGTTTTACATCGATGTGTCGGTGCTCAAGATCGCCGAACCTGACTTTGGTTTGTAGCAACTGGACGAGATGCTCCTGGTTCTCCTCCCACGGCTTCTCCCGCAGTTCGCTCTCGCGCACGCAACGGTGGCCATGGCGCCTGATAAAATCCTGGTAGATTTCCCTGATCTCAGCTGGTGATTCGTGCTGGATTAATAGAATCGCCTCTTCCGGCGTAACAGAAATAAATTTGTTTGCGAAATCCTGGTGGTTCCTGATCTGTTGCGAAAAGGATTCCAGTGATTTAACTGCATTGGCACTTTCAACATCAGGGATATCGGAGAGAAGGATCGTTGCGATGTGATGGTCATTTGCATCGGGGAGCCGTTTGTCGTTAGTCATGATACCCATGAAAGCGGAATAGAGACTCCCAGATTGTCCGGATGTGATGAGATGGTGCCCAAAACCAACACTTACATCCCTCTTGCCTCTACCCAGGGATTCCCACAATTCTCTGACAGGTAGAGTTGTATCGATCCTGAAGCCTGCCGCAAGTTTCCTGAGTTTATTAAGGTAACTGTTGGCTCGAATTACTGTGGCAGACTGTTTCGCAAAATTGAATACCCGTTTTGGCAAGGGAGCCTTTCGGCGCTCCCTGATCTCCGGATTAACCTTCACGCTGAGCGCCGACTGAATATTTTCCGACTTGTTCAACCAGATATTCTCGGCGTACTCCATCATATGTGTCAGGTTCACAAACAGCCGGTTGTAGAACATCTGGATATAGTGGTAATCCTTGCGGTTATTTAAGTTAAAGGCACCGCCTTTGTCGGCCAATACGCACATGCCAAAGTCGATGGTATCCACAACTACCGAGTAGGTGAGGGGAGTGGTAACACCGGGCATCATCTCACCAATATTTCCTAAAGTCCAGATGTCGTTACTGAAACCCTTCACCGTATCCAGTTCGTTGTAATGAATGTGATCGAGGGTTGTAACAGGCCGGGCCTGAAGCCAGAACAACGAGCCCGATTCGTCGATAGCCCACTCCAGGTCCATGGGCTTGCAGAAATGCGCTTCAGCTGCTTGTGCTCCTTTCATCAATTCTCTGAGCTGCCGGGAAGTAAGCAGGTGTCCGTTGGATCTGATCACATTCTCCAGGTCTGAACCACTTTTAAACAATTCGTAATGATGCGCATCTTTTTTTCCGGAAACAAGGTCTTCTCCCAGTCCTGAAACTGCATTGATGATCACCTTGTCGCGACGGTTCGTAACCGGATCGGCTGTGAAAATCACACCGGCATAGGCCGCTGGCACCATATTCTGAACAATTACAGAAATTCGCAGATCGGCATCTGCAATAAGACGTTGTGAGTACTGTCTCACCCGTTCGGAGGAGGCGGCTTTGATGCAATTACGAATGGCTTCCAGGATGTTTTCCTTGCCCTGAACGTTAAGAAACGATTCAAACTGTCCCGCAAATGAAGCGTCACGCCCATCTTCACTGACAGCCGACGAGCGAACCGCCTTTGGCCCTTCACCAAGGGCATCGATGTAATTATGCAGAAGATTCTTATCCAGATTATCCGGATCCGGATGAACGATAACAAAGGTATCAGGCACAGGCAGTCCCAACTCTATGAGCTGCTTCAGGCCGCTGGCCTTTCCGCCAACCGGCTCGTCGCTTATATCTGTGAGATTGAAAATATTAGGCGATATGTTCTTTTTCAATGTCTCTTGATTTTGTTTTTCGCTTCTCGCTACCTAAATGCCGTAAGCTTTCATAGTCCCACACTCCCACACTCTCATACCTTGTACCTGTCTGCGTGAAAACCGAACTCCACCATTCCCAATCCATCAATCCCATCAAACTTGTATGTGCCAATGCCTTCACGCATGTGGTACTTCCCGTCGTGCAGGTAAGGGAATTCGCCCTTGCGCCAGAACTCAAGTTTGTGATGCTTTCCGCTCCTGGTATAGATATCAATGAAGCCATGGTTGGGGAGGAGTTGTACTTTGGAGATAGTCTCCAGATCGGTGCATTCAGTGATCGCATCGGCAATGCCATCTGGTCCGAAAACAAATCCGGCAGTAAGCCTTCCAAGAAACTGCCATTTGATGGTGGTAACAGTCCAGCGATAGCCGTTGTCGGCAACCCCGGTGATCCAGTAATGACGATCCCAGGTGAGCCAGGTACGGGACCCGAACGAGTGGTCGCGGGAGGCAATCATGTCAAGTTCATGTGCCGTTCCATCAAGGGTGATAGTCCCGGTAAACCTTCCCGTTTGCTCGTAATGAACCTGGTGGGTGTCTTTCATGTGATGAAAGAACTCCTTTGTCCACTTCTCTTTGGAAATAGCTCTTGCGATCATCCGCTGATCCGAACTTTTAGCGAAATCGTAAATCGGGTGTTCGCCGGTAAACAATAAGTCGATAATGCAGTCGTGAGGCTTGCCTAACTCATCAATGACCTTCCCGGTATAGGAAACCCGCCAGACCCTGCCAATCTCTATCGGATCGTATTTTAGCGTCCCTTGCTGGAATCCATCACCATCGGGTCCCGGATCTTCCCGGATGCCAAAAAAGCCAAGCCCTTTAAGGTAAAAGTCCAGCCAGTATTCATGCGGACGGGTTGTCCAGCGAAATGCCATCCGGGTAATAAAGGCATTGCCCTTCTTGTCGCCCCCATAAAAATAGGAGCTGTCGTTGGGGAATGGTTCGTTGGGGTTAACATGTTTTTGCTCAAGAATTTCGACGGGAAGTTGATTGCTTTTTGTACGTTTCACCATCTGGCGGGCAATCCAGTATTTGATCATAAGGTTAAGTTTGGTGGCGCAAACTTAGAAAAATTGTGCAACATTGACAATCTAGCGCAGTATTTGGAGCTTTCCTTTTTCATGTTTTCATTTTGCATGGAAATAAAGCGTAATTTTGCAAATCCTTTCAATAACATATATAAATATATTAAATGCAAAGTATTCGGAATATTGCCATCATTGCACATGTCGACCATGGCAAAACAACGTTGGTTGACAGGATGTTACATCAAACACACCTCTTCCGTGAGAATCAGGAAGTGAGGGATCTGATCCTTGATTCGAATGATCTGGAACGCGAAAGGGGAATTACAATTCTGTCAAAGAATGTTTCAGTTCGCTATAAAGATGTAAAAATCAATATAATAGATACTCCAGGTCACGCTGACTTCGGGGGTGAAGTGGAGCGGGTTCTCAACATGGCTGATGGTGTCCTTATTTTGGTTGATGCGTTTGAAGGACCAATGCCTCAAACCCGGTTTGTGTTGCAAAAGGCGCTTGAACTTGGGAAGAAACCCATTGTAGTTATCAACAAGGTGGATAAACCCAATTGCTCACCCGACGAGGTGCATGAAGCTATGTTTGAGTTGATGTTCAGTTTGGATGCAACAGAAGACCAACTGAATTTTCCTACCGTTTATGGCTCCTCTAAACAAGGATGGATGTCGGATGACTGGCGGAACCCAACGACGGATATTCATTACCTTCTGGATACCATCCTGGAGTATATTCCTGAACCACCCCGGAGCGAGGGAGCCCTTCAGTTGCAGATCAGTTCACTTGACTATTCATCTTATGTGGGACGGATTGCAGTGGGGCGGATCACCAGCGGCTCGGCAAAAGCAGGTATGCAGGTTTCACTGGTCAAGGGGGATGGCAGGATTATCAAATCGGTGATCAAGGAACTCTACCTTTTTGAAGGTCTGGGAAAAGAGAAGGTAAAAAGGGAAGTGGGAGCAGGTGAGATTTGCGCTGTTTTGGGTCCCGAAAATTTCGATATCGGAGATACCATCGCCGATTCGTTGAATCCAGTCGCACTGAAGCCGATTACAGTCGATGAACCTACCATGAGTATGGTCTTTACAATCAATAATTCGCCATTTGCTGGAAAAGACGGTACGTTCGTAACATCACGGCATATCCGTGAACGCTTGTTCAAGGAGACTGAGAAAAATCTTGCATTGCGGGTGGAAGAGACTGAGGCAGCTGAGAAATTTTTAGTTTTTGGACGTGGGATACTCCATCTTGCTATTCTCGTTGAGACCATGCGGCGTGAAGGTTATGAATTTCAGCTTGGTCAGCCACAGGTGCTTACAAAGTTGATCAATGGAACATTGATGGAGCCGATTGAGAACCTCACGATTCAGGTGCCCGAGCATTTTTCAGGTAAAGTAATAGAGTTGGTAACACGCCGACGCGGAGAGATCGTCAACATTGAGAACAAGCGCGACAGGGTTGTCATTGATTTTACGATCCCTGCCCGTGGATTGATCGGACTGCGTAATCCAATTCTCACATCCACCGAAGGAGAAGCCATTATGGCTCACCGGTTTAAAGGTTATGAGGCATGGAGAGGGGATATGGTGAATCGTGTCAACGGCTCCCTGATCGCTATGGAGACAGGTATGGCTATCACTTATTCAATTGATAAACTTCAGGATCGCGGTAAGTTTTTTATTGCACCCAATGACCCAATCTATGCCGGAATGGTTGTTGGAGAAAACACCCGTGGCGATGATATGCTGATCAATCTTACCAAAACAAAGAAACTTTCGAATGTACGTGCTTCAGGATCAGATGACAAAGCTGTCATCATACCGGCAATCAAATTCAGTCTTGAAGAGGCAATGGAATATATTCAGGGAGATGAATATGTTGAGGTAACTCCCAAAACGATCAGGATAAGGAAAATTATCCTTGACGAGAATGAACGAAAACGGAGTAAGAAGGTGAGTTAATCCTTCTGATCAGCAATCCAGGCTAACATCAGTCCATGATCAGAAAATCACTATATTTTGGAATCTGAGGGAGTGCAGTTTCTGACAGGTAAATCTCTTCCCTGTCAAAAAAGTTTCTGCACCAGCCAATGAAATGATCCACATCTTCAGACCCTCCTTCGATACCGATCAACAGGGATTCCAGGTCAAGGGATTTGATGTAACCGGTAAGCTGATGGTTGCGGGCCTGACGGAAAGCCTCGAACCGGAGGGGGCGCTCCGGATCTGCAATGCCCTCGATTCGGATCATTACCTGCTGATACTTCTCTTTTGCAATCACTGTTTCAGGATTTTGGCCGTGTAATTTTCTTCCCGAGTCTGGATATGGATAAAATAGAGTCCGGAAGGGACCGTGCTCAGATCAAAGGATTGGCCCCCTTTTTGCATCCCACCTAGGATTTGATCCAGGATGGTTTTTCCGTAAATATCATATAGGGTAATGTTCAGAACATCTCCCGTCAGATGGCGGGTGTCGACAGAAACCTTATTCTGGCATGGATTGGGATAGCACAACAGCCTGTGAAGATTTTTTTTCTCCCGGATGCCAGGATTCATGTCCCCCAACGTTCTTTTCCAAAGGGAACGGTTGGTACCGGCATACACATGACTCCCATCACAGAATATATCCCATATGAAGGTAAACTCAGGCAGGTTGTCGCTCCGGTCGTGCCACTCCAGAGAGGAACTCCTGGCTACATAAAAATTCCGGGGGTATGCCGAGGCGAAGAGGAGGTCATGATAGGTTTCCAGGTTGATGGTGTTGGATGCCGACAATCCGGTATTCTCCGGCGTCCATTGTTCGTATGGTGGTCTGAGCGCCCGGATCCCGTCGAAAGCGCCGGCTACGATCATAGAATCGTGAATGGTTATCGTCGAGACAAAATCTGTCCCTAAGCCATTGGTAGTGAAGGGAACCCAGGTGGAATCCGCCACACTAAATGTGGATACTCCCTTGTAAGGCTGACAAATGAAATTCCGTGGATAATCTGCGGTCAACTCCGTGATTCCGATTCCGCCCAGACCGTTGTTCATGGGATGCCAAACCGTATCCTGCAGGAAATAGATGCTCCAGATTCCGGTACTTTTTGCCATGACCATGTGAAAGTTTGTGTTCGGATAACTGATCCCGACACAGGGATTCGGGTCGTGCATGTTGTACGAAAAGTTGTGCCAGTGATCCTCATGGTCCAGGTAATACATGAAGCCACCGGTGCAGACCACGATAAAGAAGTCAGCCTCGGTAATGTAGGAGATATCCATGGAGGGCAGCCCGTTGCTCATCCGTTCGAACCCCCCGGTGATCTTGCTCCTGTATACGCCTGCTCCGCGGGTGCCCACATATAGGGTACTTCCGTAATCGACGATGGAACGCACATCTGCCTCGGTGAGTTGTGGTTCAAGGAAATCCCAGGTGGCCAGGCCGGAGGATGCATAGATTCCCCCTCCATCACTGCCCAGGAAGGTTCTGTCTCCATGTTTTAAAATAGTTAGTGGGGTGGAGAGAGCTCCGTATGCCGGAAAAGCCTGGTGCCACGTGATGGCAGTATCCATTGAATAATAAATGGTATGATCTGCTGCCAGGGCAAGAAAACCGGTCGAATCACCGCTGTAACCCGCTGAACACACCTGGAGGATTTTTTTATTGGGTGAACCTGGATTCGGTTCCCATGTATAGGCCGTATTTTGCCTGAAAATTCCCTGATTGGTTCCTACCACTCTATACCCATCCTGAAAGATTATAGAATTTGCCGGCTGATCAGACGGAAGATGGAGTGAAATCCCCCAGTCGGCAAACATGGCCGATGTCATGTGATACCACGAATCACCTTCGATCAGAGCATAATAACTGTAATGGGAAGTTCCTGTAATCAGGTGGCCCTGAGCGATATCGATGACATTGGTTGATGGGAGAAAGGTATTCCATTCTGTCCATGTATAGGATGCCGGATCAAAGACAAACAAACCGTGGTGTTTAACGGTTGCAACCAGGTAAGGGATTTCATCATCGATAAATACATCCAGCGCGATGATGAAATTGTAGGGAAGATTGAGCGTAAGGTCCTTTAACCCTGGCTGGGTCAGGCCTGTGATGTAAACGCCGGTAGAAGTCCCTACAATCAACGAGTCGTGGTACAAGGCAAGGGCGCTGATCTCAGGGTTCGGGGTGACCACAAAAGATTCCCAGCCAGGGTCCGGGTCGTTGATCCGGCAGACGCTCACCCCGAGCATCGTTCCGGCAAACAGCAACGAGTCATTGGAGGCCATGGACAAGACTACGCCTCCATAGAGTCCGTCAACTTGTTCCCATTGACCACGAGCGTTTAGCGCCAGGAGGGAGATCAGGATCATACCTAGCAGACTTCCCCGGTTGAATTGAATTGATGCCTTCATTTCACCATGTTTGTTTTTATGGCGTAAAGGTAGAGTGAACCCCGGGGGAAAGTCAAATTTTACCCTTGGACAAAGGTTGGACAGGCGGACAGGCGGACAGGCGGACTTTCTCCCTCCCCGGGTGGGGAGGGTTGGGGAGGGGCTGGCGGACTACGGATTGTTTAGATTTGCCAGGGCGTTGGTGAATTCGAGGTAATCTGTGAAGCCGGAGGAGCTGCGGAAGGATTCGACCACCAGTGGATCGATGCCGGCGACGATGCCTCCATAGATCCGGATCTGTCCCAGAAAGACCAGCGATCGCAACACGTGGTTGCCTACCATTCCGTTGGCAAACACCAGGATAGAACATCCGTCGGCGATTGCTTTATCGATATCGATATTGTAGTGCTTGATTGGGAATTCATCCTGCAGGAGGGCTACGAGACGGTTGGCATCGTTGTAATTTTCAATGATATAGGGAATGGGAGCCATGTCTTCGGGCCGGGCGCCGGAGGTGACTCCGATCTTCACCGGAAGCCCGAGCTTTTTAGCAAAGGGAACCGCCAGGCGGATCAGATCTGCTTTCTGTTCGACCGACCATCCCTGACTGTGTGCAATGCCACAAGGAATAAAGATCCTGTTCAGGTTGTCTTTGACAACGCCCAGGTCGCGGATCGAATCCATGGTGTATCCAAACTGCTGGCATAGTTCCTCACGCATCGTAGTGGCCACTGCTTGCCCGCGCACGATGGCATCAACCTCTCCCGTTGCGATAGCCGTTGCCAGGGATTTTTCAGGTGATCCGGTGATGACTCCCTCAAGACCTGTTACCTTGACCCCAAACGGGATCACGTCACAGAAAGCAAGAGCGTCTTGCAAAGATTGCACAATGGCACCGTCGGGATAAGTGATGCCGATGCCGATCCGGTTGCGCTTCAAAGCAGCGGATTCCCGGATAAACTGGTCGAAAGATGTGTCGGTGTACATGGTTTATATAATTTTAAGCATTCCAGGGTTGGTTTATATAACGACATGGGCTGATTATTGCCCCAGTGTCGTGATCGGCCTGCATTGAAGTATATACCATTGATCTCCTTTTCGGGCCCATTCGATATCGCAGGGATAACCAAACAGGGATTCGATGCGGATGACCTGCCGGGCCAGCCCCACGATCTCATCTGGCTTCAGTTTTTTCTGTGTTTGCTGATCCGGAGAGAGCTCTTTCCAGTCACTTCCTCCCTGGGAATTAAGGAAGATTCCTTTTTCCTGTGATGAAGGATTGTCCTCCAGGATCGTCAGGTCACTTTTTCTAACAACGTAACTGTCGGGTGTGATCAGCCCCGACACCACCGCTTCGCCCAACCCAAAACCAGCCTCAATGATCAGCTGGTTAGGGTCTTGGGTAACCGGATGCACCGAGAAAGACACTCCCGATACCTCACTGGCTACCATCTCCTGGATCACTACAGCCACGGCGATGTCGGATCCCATCAGTTTTTTCTGGAAGCGGTAGGACAATGCGCGGGGAGTATACAAGGATGCCCAGGATCGTTTGATGTTGTTTAACAGGTCATCCCGTGTTGTCCCCAGATAGGTATCAAGTTGTCCTGCCCAAGCTGAATCTGCTCCGTCTTCAGCGGTGGCGCTGGAACGGACAGCCACCAGTGGTGCTCCCAGTTGGTCAAAATACCGGAGGGTCTGATCGGACATGTCACCGGGAACAGGCGCTTCCAGGATCCGGTGGGTGAGGGTATCCGACAACGATTGCATGGCATCAATATCGTCGCCGTTCACCGATTTCAATGCAGTGGCCAGTTCCTCCTCCAGACGGGTTAGCCCGATGAATTCCCTGAAGCAGGCAGACAGCACAACAAATCCGTTGGGAACAGGAATGGATTGCTGGTACATCTCTCCCAGGTTGGCTCCTTTGCCTCCCGCCAAAGCAACATCCCCGGCGGTAATTTCACTGAAGGGTTTGACGAATAGATGCATGATGCTTTATGTATCAAATTATCCGGACAATTCCGGCATTGGCGTCCACCTCCACCATCTGCCCCTCTTTCAATACTTGTGTGGCCCGTTTGGTCCCCACAATGCAGGGTTTCTTTAACTCTCTGGCTACAATGGCAGCATGACAGGTTACCCCACCCTCATCGGTTACAAAGGCAGCCGCCTTGCGTAAAGCCGGGAGATAATCCGGAGTGGTCATCCCAGTGACCAGGACATCGCCTTCCTTTACCTTGTCAAGTTCCCCGTCGTTATGTACGATAACAACAGGCCCCCTGCACACTCCCCTGCAAACGACCATTCCCTTGACCTCACTGGAGAAGGGGATATCGTTCTCCCGGATGTCTGCCTCCTTTTTCTTCAGCAGATCCCCGGTCAGTAGCAGAAACCGGTTATCATCAAGCAACAGGGCGGATCCCTCTTTCCGTAAGGTGAGTTCGGCTTCAGCAACCGTTTTTCCATGAAGAAAAAGTGCAGAAACCTCTGTAACCAGGTAATAAAAAAGGTCATGTTCCCCCAGCTGATAATCCAGGGAGATCTTTTCCCAGAGGGGTTCCAGCATATAGAGGGCTTCGAAGAATCTCTCGGTGCGGTAATTCCGGAACCAGACAAATTCCCTGAGCAATTGGATGACTGCCAATTCATCTGAAGTAAACCCGTATGTTGATAAATCGGGATGTGACATCCCCAATTCATCCAGTTTTTCTGTTAATAGCCGGCTCCGGAAAAAGTCGATGGAATATCCGGTTGAGAAGAGATCGCGGTATCCCAGGTAGGAGTATCTCTTCCAATGGTCCAACAGGGCTTCTTCCATATCAAAGGCAGCCTGTTTCATTTGGTGCTGGATCTTTCGGAGGTCCCTCAACTCCAGTTCCGGACCGTTCAGCTTGTCGGGGACCGAAACTGCCAGCACCTCTCCATCCAGCTCCTGCTCCGAAACTCCGTGGCTGACCAAAATGGCCCTCACTTTCTTCTCGATTAATGCACTTAGTGGATGCGTGATGGGAATGAAAACAGCCAGGTTCTGAAATAACCTGGCAGATCTCCAGAACCACTGTTCCAGGGTTTCCCGGTTCTGCCCTTTCATCTCCATATGCCGGCAATAGTGAACAAGCTTTTCACCCGCTTCATGCCCTTTCCGGGTAAACTGAAAAAAAACCTCCGGTTTGTCATTCCAATGGGCCGATATCACCTCATCAAACCAGTCCAGATCGAACCAGGCATCGTTCTCAATGAATTCAAAATTGCTCACATAGGTGTCAAGTCCGGTAAGGCGGGAGAAGAGCTTCTTGTCGTTCCAGGCATGTAAAAACAGGTCGCTCCCTAAAAGAGAGATGGAGCGCTTCATCAGTTTTTCGAAATGAGGCATATCGGTTTATTCTTTGGATTTTCTTCGCAAATATAGGGAATGCTGTGGCGCCAACCCAAATCCCAGGTGTGGACAAATGTTGGACAAGCAAACAAGCGGACAAGCGGACAAGGGATTAGAACCGCAGCATGAATTCCGCCATATCGGTTTCAGAGTCAAGGCCGAATTTTTTTCGCAACCGGTGGCGCCCTTTCTGGACACCCGCAATGGTCACGTTGAGGATCTTAGCTATTTCATTGGTGCTCAGGTTTATTCTGTAATAGGCACAGATTTTCTGTTCACCGGATGTGAGTTCAGGAAAGGTCTCATTTAGCCGGGAAAAGAAATCGGGATGGACCTCTTCGAAATGCCTTTTAAACTGTTCCCAGTCTTTATCGAGGTTTAAATTCGATTTAACTTTTTGATGAATTCTTCCGAAACAGCTATCAATGTCAGTGACTCCTGATTTTTTCGCCAGATCTATCTCTTCCAGAATTGATGCCAGGATCTGATTTTTATCCATCACCTGTAGCGCAGAGGCGGCTAACTTTCTGTTCTGTTCTTCCAGTTTGATTTTTTGTAACCGGTTGATCTCTTGCTCAGCAAAAACCTGGTCTTCAAAGCGCTTACGTTCCACCTCCTTCTTATCAAGTTCAAGCTGCTGCAATTTATTTTCCTGTTCAAACAGGGCTGTTTTTTGTTTGAGCATCCGGCTTTTATATCTGGCCAAAACAATCAGGAGAAGTACACCGGCTATAAGGGCTGAAAGGGCGACAATAAGGAGTTGCTGGGTTGATTTTTTTAAAGAAATATCTTTCTTCAGCAGTTCATTCTCCCGAACCTTTTTTTCGGTCTCATAATTCGTCTCCATGTCGGCGATTTGCCTGGACCGCTCGATCGTAAAAATACTGTCCTTTATGGTTGAATATTCCCGAAAGGCCATGAATGCTTTCTGATACTGTTTTCCGGCATATGGAGATGAAAGGGCAGAACCGGGAAACCCTGGAACAGTGGTTCTGGAG
>Ga0351970_1132_pt2 | contig 10931 bp, 13 predicted proteins | sample BONcelFGM3001C10_FD_206752 | JGI IMG/M metagenome (GOLD analysis project Ga0351970, IMG submission 206752) | Enriched cells from coal bed in the Powder River Basin, Montana, United States - BONCAT cells FGM rep2 HSBNCT.FGM.300.1.C10 ...
TCCTTGAAGCGCTTGGTTTGCGGCGCAGCGACATTTATATCACTAACGTTATAAAATTCCGGCCATACAAAATAAGCAGGAAAGGAACGCTATCCAACCGTCCGCCGGCGCGAGACGAAGTGTCAGCCATGCTGCCTTTCCTTGAGCGTGAGATAGAGGTGATTAAGCCGCGTATTGTGGTGACGCTCGGAAACGTGCCGCTCAAATGCCTGCTGGGCAAGCAGGCCGTGATCGGCGCATGCCATGCGAAACCGGAGTTGGCTTCTGCAGGAGCGCACGCGTTCACGCTTTTTCCGCTGTATCATCCTGCCAGCGTGATTTACAACAGAGCGCTGGAAGCCGTCTACGCACAGGATATTAAAGTGCTCAAGGACTACCTTCACACAAGATAACAAGTGTGGACGTAAATTTTTCGCACGCTGTCATCGTCAAAGCCCTGCTTGCTGCCTTGGTTCTTTTTTACCCAGTGGTAGAATACTTATCATGCTTTTTTGAACATACAGGGGACATCCTATGAACATCAATAAGACCATAGCTTTTTTTGCTTGTCTTTGTGCTAGCGGGCTGTAACGCCGGGATGACTGCGCAAAGCCCGGCGTATCCAATGAGCCCACCGGCCGCAAGCGTACCGGGCATGCCGCAGCAGGCTGCGCAAGATACTAAGGCGCCGCTTTTTGATTTTTGTTATATCAACGCAGAGAACGTGAGTATCCGCGCGCAGGCAGATAAGGACGCGGACGTATTGTAAAGACTGCCTCTTGGGCAAAAACTTGAAAAACTTGAAAGCCGGGGAGAGTGGATAAAAGTGAGATATGACGAAGTTGAAGGCTATATGAGCAGCGATTTACTCAGCGATACGCCGCTGATAATAAAACTGCCCAAACCTCGGGCGCTGATGGAACCAGCTATCGTTGTTAAAAAAGAGCAGCGCGTGCTCGAGCTCTGGGACGGCTCTGCGCTTGCCGCTGTATTCCCCGTCGGGCTCGGGATTTCTCCGAAAGGACATAAGCAGCTGGAGGGCGACGGACGTACGCCGGAGGGAGAGTACTACGTGTGCATGCGCAACAAAAACAGCAGGTATTATTTGTCTTTGGGCTTGTCATATCCGAATAAAAATGACGCCAAAGCGGCGCTTGAAGAAGGACGTATCGATCAAAGGACACACGACAAGATCGCAAAGGCCATAGACGGCAGGCAGCGGCCTTCATGGAGCACGCCGCTTGGCGGCGAGATCATGATACACGGCCACGGCGCCCACAGCGACTGGACTTTTGGGTGCGTGGCTGTGGACGATGAGGGGATGGACATTCTATGGGCTGCGTGCAAGGAGGGAACTCCGGTCACGATCCTTCCGTGATGTTCTCGCTGCGGCGTCTATGAGCCGCCTTTCAAGACAGGTGTTTATATGGCCAAAGAACTGCGTGCAGATATGAGCGCATCTTGCTAAAACCTGCGCGGCTGTTGCTGAAAAACATGAGACTTAAGTGCCAAAGTACGAACAAGCAAAAAGCGACAACAACAAGGCACAACTTAATGTTGACAAACACACTATTGTGGTATATTGTGTTGAAAAATTGCAGCCGGAGTCATGCGCGGAGGGCCAGGCAATCGTTGAAAACAACAAGTATATATCTGCGGAATCAGGCGCGCCTTTTGCGGGCAGTACTGTAAAGGGTAAGGTGGTCGTGTCCGGCTCAACCTCGGTCGCGCCGCTTATGGAGAAGCTGGCCGAAGCTTATCAGGCTATCAACCCCAACGCGGAAATAGAAGTCCATCATCTTGGATCCACAGCAGGCATGACCAATACGATAGAAGGTGTTTGCGACATCGGCATGGCATCGCGCGAGCTCAAAGACAGCGAAAAAGAAGCGGGTTTGAATCCCGTCGTGATTGCTCTTGACGGCATCGCTGTGATTGTTCACAAAACCAACGGCATCAAAAACTTAACGATGGATCAGGTCAGGGCCATATATATGGGCGAATTAACCCATTGGAGCGAAACGAAATAATGCCAAAACAACGTTTGAATCATTTTCCTCCATATAGGGCGGAAGGGCCGGTTTCCACCGGTCCTTCTGTCGGGGATGAAAACGCAAAAAGAAGAAGTTTCAAAGAAACTGCCGCAAAAGCGGCTTTTATCGCAGCAGCCTTAGTCTCCGTGTTGGCAGTGTTATTGATATGCGTGTTCTTGTTTGCCAACGGCGTTCCGGGCATGGCGGAGATCGGTGTGCTCGACTTTTTGACCGGCACGACTTGGCGGCCTGGCAACGACATCTACGGCATATTGCCGATGATACTTGGCAGCATATATGTCACGGCCGGCGCTCTGATCATCGGCGTGCCCATCGGGCTGTTGACAGCGCTTTTTATGTCAAGGTTCGCATCCCGCGGCATACTTAAGTTCTTAAAGCCTGCGGTATCGCTGCTTGCCGGGATACCTTCTGTGGTCTACGGTTTTTTCGGCATGATCGTCATCGTACCGCTTATCCGCGAAATGTTCGGCGTCAGCGGTTCAAGCATACTCGCCGCATGCATATTGCTCGGCATCATGATACTGCCGACCATCATCAGTGTCAGCGAGTCGGCTTTGAATGCCGTTCCGCACAGGTATTACGAAGGCGCGCTGGCGCTGGGCGCAACGCACGAACGCGCCGTTTTCCGCGTATTGCTTCCTGCTGCGAAATCCGGCGTCACGGCCGGCGTGATTCTTGGCGTCGGCCGTGCCATCGGCGAAGCCATGGCTGTCATGATGGTCGTCGGGAATCAGCCGCGCATGCCGAAAGGTTTGCTTGAAGGCGCACGGACGATGACCAGCAACATCGTGATGGAAATGGGCTACGCTGCCGATCTTCACCGCGAGGCGCTGATTGCAACGGCTGTGGTGCTCTTTGTCTTTATTCTCATTATCAATCTTTTGTTTTCCATTCTTAAAAGGAGGGCAAAGATATGAAAGCGGCAAAAAGACGGGCTGCAGGCGCAAGGTTTCTTGTGTTTTTTGGTACTTTCCTCACGGTTTTCATGCTGCTCGGTGTTGTGGGATATATTCTGGTAAAAGGGCTGCCCAACATAAGCCCTGAACTTTTCGAATGGGAATACAATACCGATAACGTCTCATTGATGCCTGCTTTGATCAATACATTGCTGATGACAGCGCTTTCTCTTATTATTGCCGTGCCTCTTGGCATCTTTGCGGCCGTTTATCTTGCCGAATATGCGCGGCGCGGCAACCGGCTGGTCAAGATTATCCGCATCACTGCCGAAACGTTGGCGGGTATTCCGTCGATCATCTACGGTCTTTTCGGAATGCTGTTTTTTGTGATCGCGCTCAAGCTCGGGATGTCGCTGCTTGCCGGCGCGATGACGCTTTCCATCATGATCTTGCCGGTTATTATGCGCACGGCCGAAGAGGCGCTGATTGCCGTGCCTGATTCTTACCGGGAGGGCAGTTTTGGCCTGGGTGCGGGGCGTTTGCGCACTGTTTTCAAAGTCGTGCTTCCGTCAGCTGTTCCCGGAATCATGGCGGGCGTGATCCTTGGCATCGGGCGCATCGTGGGCGAAACGGCAGCGCTTCTTTTCACGGCGGGGTCGATCGCAAAAATTCCAAACAGCCTCTTGGATTCAACAAGGACGCTGTCCGTCCATATGTATGCACTTGCCAGCGAGGGGCTCTATGTCGATCAGTCCTATGCAACAGCCGTGGTTTTGCTGATCATCGTGGTTTGTATCAATACGCTGTCTGCATTCGTGGCAAAAAGATTTGGGGTAAAAAATGGAAAAGTTTAGAATAGAAAACTTGAATTTGTTTTACGGCTCACTTCAGGCGCTCAAAGACGTGTCGATCTCGCTGCCTGCCAAAAAAATATCCGCATTTATCGGCCCGTCCGGATGCGGCAAAAGCACGATGCTCAAAACGCTAAACCGCATGAACGATTTGGTCGAGGGCTGTAAAATCACAGGAAATGTATTGCTTGACGGAGAAGATATCTATGGCAATATGGATACTTACTTGCTGCGCAAACGCGTGGGCATGGTGTTCCAGAACCCCAATCCTTTTCCTATGAGCGTTTATGACAATGTGGCCTTCGGGCCGCGCACACACGGCATACGTTCAAAACCAAAGCTTGACGATATCGTTGAACGTTCACTTCATGATGCCGCCATATGGAATGAGCTCAAAGACCGGCTCAAAAAAGACGCGCTCGGGCTGTCCGGTGGCCAGCAGCAGCGGCTTTGTATTGCGCGGGCGCTTGCAGTCGAGCCCGAAGTGCTGCTCATGGACGAGCCGACTAGTGCGCTTGATCCCATTTCCACATCAAAGATAGAAGACCTCGCCGTGACACTCAAGCAAAAATATACTATAATTATCGTGACGCACAACATGCAGCAGGCGGCAAGGATCTCCGACAAAACGGCGTTTTTTCTTCTTGGAGAGATCATCGAGTTCGATAATACGCAAAAGCTGTTTTCGATACCCGGCGACAAACGCACAGAGGACTATATTACAGGGAGGTTCGGATGACGAGAATAAAATTTGAGGAGCAGCTTAACCTGCTTAACAAAGAACTGCTGGAAATGAGCGCTTTGATAGAAAATGCCATTCAAAGCGCGTCATATGCGCTCATCCATCAGGATACGGCGTATGCCGAAAAAGCCATCAATTTTGACAGCCAGGTCGATCAAAAAGAGCGTGATATCGAGACGCTTTGTATCAAACTGCTGCTGCAGCAGCAGCCTGTCGCGCGGGACTTAAGGCAAATTTCCGCTGTGCTCAAAATGATCACGGATCTGGAACGCATAGGCGATCAGGCTGCAGACATTTCAAATATCGTAATTCATCTTGTCGGCACATCGTATATCAAGCCGATAGAACATCTGCCGCAAATGGCAGATGCCGCCATACGTATGGTGAGCGGGAGTATCGATGCCTATATTAACAAGGACTTGGCTTTGGTGCGTGAAATCATTGATATGGACGATATCATCGACGATTTGTTTGATATCATCAAAAGTGAATTGATCGTCCTTATCCGCGACAACGCGCAAAACGGCGAGCAGGCCATTGATCTGCTGATGATCGCCAAATATTTCGAACGTATCGGCGACCACGCCCAGAACATTGCCGAGTGGGTGGAATACTCTATCACAGGCCAGCATAAGGGGAAATTTCTGTGATGATCTATTATGTTGAGGATGACGCCAATATACGTGATCTCGTGATCTACACACTCGAGCAGTCGGGTTTTGATGCTTCTGGGTTTGCCGATGCAGAGGCTTTTTATGCCGCATGCAAAGCGCAGCTGCCTCACCTCGTGCTGCTTGATATCATGCTGCCGAACGAAGACGGGCTGTCCATTTTAAAACGCCTCAAAGCAGACGCTAAAACTTCAGATTTGCCTGTCATCATGGTCACCGCTAAGGGAACGGAGTACGACAAGGTGATGGGACTTGACAAAGGCGCAGACGACTATATCGCAAAACCTTTCGGTATGACGGAGCTTGTGGCAAGGGTAAAAGCACTGCTGCGGCGCACGGCTCCCAAAGAACCTTCGAGCACATTTGAATTCGGCGGCATATCACTTGATACGCGCAAACACCTGGTGACGGCGGGAAGCGAAAAAGTATTGCTGACATTTAAGGAATTTGAGCTGCTGCGTTTTCTTATGGAAAACTCCGGCGCGGCTTTTACGCGCGAACATCTTTTGGGCACCGTTTGGGGTTATGATTATACCGGCGGCACACGGACCGTGGATGTGCATATCCAGACCCTGCGCCAGAAACTTGGCGAATGCGGCAAACTGATAGAAACAGTACGCGGTGTCGGCTACCGCTTTAAAGGATAAACTATGACGAAACGCATTTTTAAGAGTATATTTTTAACTTCGCTGAGTGCCGTTCTTTTGGCTTCCGCCTTTATTTTCGCGACACTTTACGGCAACTTTGAAGCGCGTATGTTTGATGAACTCAAAGCAGAGACCGGATATATACTGCATGCGTTGTCAAAAGAAGACAGCGATATCGAATATTTCGGCGGGTTCTCATCAAAAAACCGCGTCACGCTGATCGCGGCAGACGGTTTTGTTCTTTTTGACAATACGGCTGATGCTTCAAAAATGGAGAATCACGCCGACCGCCCTGAAATAGCTTCTGCTTTGGACAGCGGCTTCGGACAAAGCATACGTTATTCTAACACGCTGTCCGAAAGTACGCTCTACTTCGCTGTCAAAACGCAGAACGGAAGCATACTGCGCGTTTCGAATACCCAGAGCAGCATTTTCGGGCTTCTTTGGAGCATGCTGACCGCCTTTTTGCTGATTATCGCAGGCATCGCAATACTTTCCGCTGTTATCGCACGCTCCATTTCAAAACGGATCGTTGCGCCCATAAACGCGCTTGATCTTGATTCACCACTGGAAAACGAGACGTACGATGAACTGAGCCCTCTGCTTTTGCGCATGGAGAATCAGAACAAAGAACTCAAAAGAAAGCTTGAACAGCTTGCAGAGACACAGCGCGAATTCACAACTGTCACACAAAGCATGCGCGAAGGGCTTGTTCTGTTCGATGCCTCTGCCAATATCGTCTCCATGAATACGAGCGCAGCGCGCATTTTTGAAAAGAATAAAGACCAATGCATCGGCAATCATGTTCTTTGCCTGAACCGCAGCGTTGAACTGCAAACGGCCGTCAATAGCGCGCAAAAAGGGGAAAAAGCGGAAGCTTTTCTCACATTGAATAAAAGGCATTACCAGCTGCTCGCCAGCCCGTTTCCCGCCGATGCGGCTATCAAAGGAATTTTTCTCTTTATACTCGATGTGACCGAAAAGCATGAAGCCGAACGCAGTCGGCGCGAGTTTACTGCAAACATCACCCATGAGCTCAAAACGCCCCTCACTTCGATCATCGGCTATTCGGAAATCATGAGAGACGGCGTTGCGCAGCCTAAGGACATGCGCGATTTTTCGGGACGCATTTATGACGAAGCGGCGCGGCTGATCACGCTTGTTGACGATATTCTTCGCCTGTCACAGATGGATGAGTTGACAAAGCCGCCCCACAAACAGGATATCGATCTGCTCGCGCTCGCTAAGGATGTCTGCGCCCGCATCAAACCTCTTGCGGACAAAAATGGCATTACCCTATCAGTAAAAGGCCATCATGCCGTCATCCCGGGCATATATACGCTGCTTGACGAGATGCTGTACAATCTTTGCGACAACGCAGTCAAATACAATGTACCGGGCGGCAGTGTTATTGTGACGGTTTCGCATAGTAGCGGCAGTGCGATGATCAACGTTGAGGATACCGGTATAGGCATACCGGCTGAGCATCAGCCCCATGTCTTTGAGCGCTTTTACCGTGTCGACAAAAGCCACTCCAAAAAGACGGGCGGTACGGGCCTTGGGCTTTCCATCGTCAAACACGCCGCTTTGATACATGATGCAAGGATAGAGCTTCAAAGCGAACCCGGAAAAGGCACCAGCGTCCGGCTGATTTTCAATGCGTAACACCCTCATTTCTAAGTGGTTACATACAATGAAATGACTGATTTTGTGCATACTGTCCAGTATTGAAGCGCATTATTCAAAGAATATTTATCAATAATATTTTCAATCATCCCTTCCAGAGAACTCTGATCCGGCATATCCGTCCCTGTGTAATACAATTCCAGCAAATAGGCGCCACCTTCCTTCGTCACAAGTTGTTGGACAAAGTCATCGATGCGCTCAAAAAGCTGATTTTCGCCGTCTCGCGGACAAGCCGGATACTAGGGCTTATCCCAGTGATGCGTGTCTTGCATCGCAATGTCAGAACGGAAGAGATAGCGATGGCTGACCAATCCGGGTATTCCTTCATCTTGATAAATATCATCATAAGTTAAATCAACATGGTACGCGGAACCATCGAGGAAAACCAGGTTCCAGGTGTGGTCAAAGGCAACCCCCAGTCCGCTGTTCATCTCGACAGAGTGCCCTAGTTTTTGACCAATCATCTGATAAGCCTGAGCATAACCCTGGCAGAGCGTGACACCTTTAAGCAATGCGCAGCCGGCATGGTTTTCGGCAGCCAGGTCATAATCTATCCGTCGGGCGATCAAATCGTGAAGCAGTATCAGCTGATCTTTGGTTTGGGTGGATTGCACACGGATCTCGTCCGCCCATTCTTCGGCTTTATTGTCTACCTCCAAAATCAGCTGATCCAGCTCTGTCTCTGAAAGTTTTTTTGTGCTTGGCCAAAATTCGGGAATAATGGTCACAATAAATTTTTAATTCATTGCCTGAGTAAAAATATTGTTAACGCATAATAGAGTTAACGTAACATTATTGTTGTTGAATGAACTATTATTTGAGCTGTATGAAAATATTTTTAACAGATAGTTTAACCAGTTCCTTGACAGTTTCAAGAACAAATTTTTTGGTTTCAGAATCTATATTTTTTATCGCCGAGAGTATGGAAGCAACGCTTTTGTCCCGTTCCTCCGATAAATCAACAAATGAATCGTTTTCACTCTTTTCCAATACATCAAATAATACGTCGATAATCTTTTTACGCTTTTTATCATCTAGAAGATTTAACCATTCATTTAATGATTTACTTCTGAGTAAAGCTCCGTTGCTGATTTTCTGTGCATAACTAAAATCACCATTTTCCACATTCCATGAAAAGGCATCATGCTGTTTTATTCCGTGCTTACAGCTTTTTATCACGAAATAGTCCGCATGATGCTGTAAAAGCATACCCACTAACGATGATTCCGGTAAAGTCGTATGGATGCGGTTTTTTATTCGTAAAAACTCTGTCGTCTCAAATATATTGTCCTTGAAACCGGGGCCATCATGATTGTATACGTTTATGATACGTTTTTGAACGCGCTGATCACATTTTACCGCTGAATAAACCGCAAGGTTGCCGCCTTTGGAATGCCCCCCCACTCTTATTGTTACTCTTGGGGTTTTCCGGGCTACCGCATTCAAGTATTTAACGCCGTCTTTTTGTGCTGGGACAGGGCTGATATATGCCATATTAAAATCTTCTTTCCAGCCCATAAAAGTTGAGTCAGTTCCTCGATACGCAATATATATTGTCTTGTCTTCCATATAAAATGTTACAGCCGAGAACTGTTTTTCAGTCAGAGGATCATGATTGTTAATATAAAAGTTTAGATAAGTATTACGATATCTTGGACTTGCAGCCAAAGCATACACAAATCTGCGTGTATGCTCAGTATCGCGAAAGTCCTTAAACATTGATCCGAATGATTCCGCTCTCAGTAACTCTCCCATTTTTACTGGTTTGCTTTTATCGGAAAAAGAAGGGACGATATTTTCAAACCGTACGTACGATAGCTTCGATAGAACCAAACTGTCAACGGCATTGAATTCTTTAGCGGCAAACGTTTTCATATTGTTCTCAGCATATTCAATGATATTCTCCATACGGCAGGTTCTCCTCTAGTACCGTTGCATAACTGGCTGCGCGCAGTCTTCTTTCATCCCCTGCTGTCTTTCAGCCTCTTCAAAATTTCGGAAACATACTCGCCAAAATCGCCACTCTCCATCGGGAAGTTGTTTTTTAGCTGCCAAAGAAGCATATTGGCAAACCCACCCGCGCAAAAATTTACAAGTGCGTGGTCATAGGCGGAGGGGGGTTCATCAGCACAAAGTCTTTTGCTGACATCTTTCGCAATCAGCCCGATCAATAGATTCATAAGCTCGGTGTTGCTTTCATCAATCAAATTTATTAGTAGCACACTATTCTTTTGAATATACTCGTTCATGTTTATAACGTTTTCATTGTCGGTATGTTCCCTTTCATATTCCTCGATGTCTTTTTTTGTCTCCTCAAGCGAAAATCTTAGCAGAGCATACTTGTCCTCAAAGTGGGCGTAAAAAGCTGTGCGGCTGACAACAGCTTCTTCGCATAGATCGTTGACCGTGATTTTATCGAATCTCCGCCGCGACAGCAGAGAACAGAGCGTCTTTCAGCGCCCGGCGGGTTTTACTTATCCTCAAATCCTGTTTTTCGGCATTAGCAGACATTTCATCACCTTTTGTAAGTTATCTTGCATACGGGCGTTTTTGACAATTGATTGCACCAGAATCTTGAATTATATTTTACAACAGGGCAGAGCCTTTTACAACAGGATCTCCACATATACACAGGAGGGATCGCTATGCATGATGAATGTCCCGGTGAGATAAAGCGCCCGCTCTCGGAAATTGAAGATAATATTGCAAAAACTAAAGCTGAGATTTTCGAGAAATATTATCTGCTGGGGAAAACGGTTTGCGATATTGCGGACAAGGATGCCCGAAAGATAGGCGAACTGGTTGACAAATTAGTGGAACTTAAAAAGGTACGTAAGGCTCAAAATACTGGAAGGAGAGATAAAAATGAACCCCAATAATCAAAACGCCCCTAAGAACAAGCCACCCCAACAAATAATTAATTTCATTATCGTTGGGCTTATCTTGGCTCTCGCCATGAATTTTCTGTTTTCCTATTTCGCTTCAAATCAGAAGGTGCAGATTGAATATGGTCAATTTATGGAACTCGTTGAGAGCGGCAATGTGGAAAAAGTGCAGATTGAGGATGCTCAATTGCTTATCTACCTTAAACAGGGATATGATAAGAATACGGTCAGCAGCATTTTAGGCATCATTTCCTCAAATGAAACGGAATTGGATAAGCTGTTGGAGGGATCAAAGATATACTACACCGGCACGGTGGACAACCCGGAGCTTACCGCTTTTTTAAGAAGTAACAATGTGGGATTTTTTAAACCGATTACACAAACAAACCCCATCATGAATTTTATTTTGAGTTGGGTTTTGCCGATCATTCTGTTCACGTTGATTTCTCGTTACATGTCAAAAAAACTCACAAACTCCGTTGGCAGCGGCATGGGTGGTTTCATGAATGTCGGTAAGTCG
>Ga0351970_1180_pt1 | contig 10870 bp, 9 predicted proteins | sample BONcelFGM3001C10_FD_206752 | JGI IMG/M metagenome (GOLD analysis project Ga0351970, IMG submission 206752) | Enriched cells from coal bed in the Powder River Basin, Montana, United States - BONCAT cells FGM rep2 HSBNCT.FGM.300.1.C10 ...
CGGACTTTCCAAAACCTTCAGCATAACGGGTTGGCGGATAGGATATTCGGTGTGTCATGAAAAATGGGCGAAGATGATAGGTTATGTCAATGACCTGATTTATGTATGCGCACCGGCGCCCCTGCAGATGGGTGTTGCGAAAGGTTTGGATCAGCTTGGAGCCGATTACTATGAGAATGCCAGAAAGGAATATGCAGCCAAGCGCGAGCTTATATGTTCTACGCTTGACAAGGTAGGCCTCAAGCCGTGTGTTCCACAGGGTGCATATTATGTGCTGGCCGATGTCACTCATCTCTCTGGTAATACGAGTAAAGATAAGGCTATGAATATCCTCAAGAAAACAGGCGTAGCCTCCGTTCCGGACGAGGCCTTCTTCCATGAACCCGGCGATCGCCAGTTCGTTCGCTTCTGCTTTGCAAAGCATGATGATGAGTTGAATGAAGCGTGTAATCGTCTTTTGAAACTTTAGCAGCTTGTCGAAGTCGCTCATCCCGAGTTTGTAACGCTCATCCTGAGCCTGTCGAAGGATGGTCATGGTTCGACAGGCTCACCATGAGCGGATCCCCGCTCATCCTGAGCTTGTCGAAGGATGGGACGCAGAAAAGCTAGTTTTTCAACAACCTGTTAGTTCGCGCATTGCGTGCAAAGAGGTTTGAATGCTGACCGATTACTCACATCTTACCGAACCGGTTTTGCGCGCTCCCCAAGCAGTTATGAATATTTTGGTGCGCCTGAGTTATTCAGTCTGCTCAAGGAATGCGGTTTTGAGCCAGAGCTTTTCGGCGACTGTCCGGTGGAAGCGGAATCTCTCAGTGGCAAGGCGATATCAGCCATCAGGAGCGTAGTAGTTCGCTTGGGTCTTATGCCAAACACCCTCAAGGCTCGGGAGAAATTGAAACGAATTTTTTTCGGCAAGCTCATGCCGATGCCAAGCGAGCTGACGGATGCGCATGGTTCGTACGTCAGGCCTTTGCCAATATCATGCGACGAAGCCAACCGTAATTTCAAGGTGCTGTTCGCCGTTGGAACCATTCGAGACGAACCGTAACCCGTGAACCGACAGGCGACGCGGCAATCCCGTGAAATGAAAAACTTGGAATTTTTAAAGGTGCCCATATGAAAATATCACGCGAACAGATTCGGCATGCAACTCTCATGTCGATGGATTCTCTCATCATCGTCTTTTCATTCATCGTAGCCCTCGGGCTTTCTTCAAAAGACATCGCCGATATAAAATACCACTGGTATGAGTACCTCTGGATGCTTTCGGTGCTTCTTTCGGTGAAGATGTTCATCTTCATAAAGAGCGGGTTTTATAAAGAGCTCGTTCGCTATGTGAGCATGAACTTTGCCGTAAAGCTCGTAAAGCTCACGATCTTCGGCTCTCTAATTTCCATTAGCATCATTCATGTCGTGCGCCGCGAGATACAAATGCCCGTCCTCATGGTCGATTGGATGACCTCCTGCATACTCATAGGCCTTTCGAGATTTGGATGGAGATACGTAAAAGAAGGCCGCCTCTCGCGTTTGGTTGGGAAAAATACGTTGCTCTACGGTGCCGGCGAACACGGCGCCGCGGTGGCCCGCCACCTCATTACAAATGATCTAGGCTATCGGGTGGTGGGTTATCTAGATGACGACAAGACCAAGGCCGGCAAAAAAATCCACGGCATTCCCGTCCTTGGTAGTCTGGATAAACTTTCCACGGCCATAAAGGAAAACGCCATCGATGAAGTCGTCATCTCCTTTTCCAATCCCGATGGCGAACTTACGAGGCGCGTATTTCGCGTCTGCAGGGAAAGTGGCGTGCGCTGCCGCATAGTGCCGGGCATGAACGATGTGATAGCCGGCAACGAGACGGTGAGAAACATAGACATCTCAGATCTCATGCGCCGCCCGCAGCGAAGCCTCGACCGGGAGATGGTCGTGGAGAGCCTTCGCGGAAAGCGCGTCCTCATAACGGGTGCGGCCGGTTCCATAGGTTCGGAGATTTTTAGACAGGTGCTATCATTTGAGCCGGAGAGACTCGTCGCGCTCGATCATTCCGAATTCGGCCTCTATCAGCTAGACGAAGAATTCATAAAACACCCGCTCAAAGGGCGCTGCCATTTTACGCTCGTCGATATCAAATGCCGCGATCTCGTGGACGACGCCATCTCGAAGCTAAGGCCCGATGTCATCTTTCACGCGGCGGCCTACAAACACGTGCCGATTTTAGAGCAGGACGTCAAACAGGCGGTTAGAAACAACGTGGCGGGTCTTAAAAATGTCGTAGAAGCCGCCGAAAAACACGGCGTAGGAAAGTTTGTGTTCATCTCGACGGACAAAGCGGTGAGGCCCACAAACGTGATGGGCGCCACGAAGCGCATCGGGGAGCTCATTATTCAGGCCGCAAACGGCCGTGGTCGGATGAAATGCTTGGGCGTTCGTTTCGGCAATGTGCTGGCAAGCTCCGGCAGCGTCGTGCCGAAATTCATCTCGCAGATAAAGGCCGGCGGGCCGATCACCGTCACCCATCCCGAGGTCACGCGATATTTCATGCTGATCCCCGAGGCGGTCGAGCTCGTGTTGCAGGCGGCGAGCCTAGGGAAGGGCGGAGAGATCTTTGTTTTGGATATGGGAAATCCTGTGCGCATAACGGAGATGGCCGAGGATTTGATATCCCTCATGGGGTATGTCCCACATACCGGCATCCCGATCGTCTATACAGGGCTTCGTCCGGGGGAAAAGCTTCATGAGGAACTTTTTTTGGGTGACCTAGAGAGCCAGACGCGTTTTGCGGACATCAATATCGGGAAGGTGGGAAATGTAGATCCCAAAGCGTTTTGCCGGGAGCTGGATTTATTACTTGATATTTCCGGAAAAGACGATATCCACGCCGTCAAATCGGCGCTGGTCCGTATGGTTCCGGAATATGATCCGGGACTAGGAACCGGGAACATGGAACCTATGACCGGGGAAACCGCGATTGTCATTCCGAGGCGAAGCCGAGGAATCCCGGTTTTAACGTAAACAAGAAACGCCGGGATCCCTCGCATGCGCTCGGGATGACAATCATGGCGTTTACGGTTCACGGGTTACGAGTTTTGGGTTACGGGTTTTCGAGTTACGAGTTACGAGTTTTGGGTTACGAGTCACGAGTTACGGGTTTTCGAGTTACGGGTTTTCGAGTTACGAGTTACGAGTCACGAGTTACGGATTTTACGGTTCACGAGTCACGGATTACGAGTTACGAGTTACGGATTTTACGGTTTCCGAATCCCGAGTCCCGAATCCCGGCTTTACTAAACGAAAGGTATCTAACATGTACAGAATACTTGCAACGCTGATGGTTATGATCATGATTTTTCTGGTTCCTCTCGATGCGCTCGCTCAGGCGGGCCGTTATCGCTTGCAAACCAGCGTTAGTGGTCAAGAGAGGCTGCCATCGCCCAGTTTTCGCACGGGTTCCCAGCAGGATATGATGGGGCAAGGGCAGATGCCCACAATGCCGGGCGGCAGTAGCTCCATGTCTGAAATGGGCTCCCGGATGGGCGAGGCCGCGATGATGGGTGCCGCCTATGCAGTCCACGTATTAGGTGAGGTGAATAACCCGGGCACGTATATGCTGCCGGCTTCGGCTAGGGTCGCTCAGGCCGTACAGATGGCCGGGGGGCTTGCGGAAAATGCATCTGAGAGAAACATAGAGCTTCGTCGTGGCAGAGGTAAAACCACCCGCGTCGATCTTTTGAAATTTCGTCAGGACGGAAATCTTTCCAACAACCCCTATCTCACCGATAACGATGTCGTGTTTGTCCCCCTTCGCGAAAAAGTCGTGCGCGTGGTGGGTTCTGTCAAGCGCCCCGAACTCTACGAGCTCAAAAACGAAGACACCCTTGCCGCGGTGATTTCCCTCGCCGGCGGTTTCAGCAATGCCGTCGCAAAAAGTGAACCGATAAGGGTCGTTAGATTTGTGGACGGCGAAAAACAGGTGGATGAAATAATAAATGCGGCCTCGGCCATGTCGGGTTATCTACTTTTAAGCGGCGATGTCGTGGTGGTGCCAAGCGTCATCACAAAGGGCGTTGAATTCGACTATAACCTCGAAACGATCCCCGGCGATCAGGTCTTCTACCCGTCCTACGAGGACAGGGTATTCGTTTTAGGCGGCGTGGCCTTCCCGGGCGCGTACCCGTTCAGCCCCTACTACACGGTCAGCCAGTACGTAACGCTAGCCGGCGGCTTAAACGACCGCGGTAGGGAGAAATACAGGATAACCCCGATCGGAGGAAAGAGTAAAAGGGTGGGCCCGGATGCAAGAGTGAATCCGGGAGATTCGGTTCACGTAAATCAGGGTTGGATGAGCCCCGCCGCGTGGATGGGCTTTGCGCTTAGCATCGCGAGCTTTGGCCTATCGGCCAGTGCCACGATCATAGCTCTACGCAGATGATCGCCATGCTGCGTCACGAAGCAGTCATTTTTTTTTAGACGAAGCCGACATCTGTCGGCTAGCGAAGGGTGCCCCGCGGATTCCCGGCCAGTCGCTGCAAAAGGGTTCGCTCTAAATAATCGCATTTCCGCAAGGTAATTTTTTACGGATTAGCCGATCTCCGGTTTCTACGTCCGGGACCGGTTTTTTTGTTGTCAAAAATAATTGACTAATTAATTGACTAACAGTCAATTAATAGTCTATAATTTCCGTATGGACAAAAAGACCATAAAAAAAGCCTTCGAGGCCGTGGATGCTAAATTAGACGCTGCACTTAATCTTCTTGTAGGGGGTGGGGCTGCCATGCTCCTCGGTCACGGCATTCCTCTTTCCACGCACGACGTGGACGGCCTTCCTCTCGATTCAAAAATCTCCGCGGCTAAATTCGATGTCATCGCAAAAGAAGTTGCGAAGGATCTCGGCATAAGCGCGCAGTGGTATAACGACTATTTCAATTCTTTCACCTATACGCTTCCGGCCGATTTTCGCGATCGCCTAAAAGAGGTCTATCGGGGGAAAAAACTCGTCGTGAAGGTGCTGGGCGCGGAGGATCTGCTCATCATGAAATGTATGGCCGGCCGTGAAAAAGATATCGGTCACGCCCGAGCGCTCATTCGTAGAGGTGCAAATTTGCAGATGGTCGAGCGACATCTTGAAGAACTCGCCAGGAAGGGCATTGTCAGGGCAAAGGATGCGGTGCTTTTTTTAGAAGACCTGATGATGGAGATCGAGGATGCTTAAAACCGTTCCCACAGAAGATCATCTGGCCCGTATGTACTACGAGCTTTCGCTGCTTGGTGCCTCGGCTGTCGGTGCAAAAAAAAGATGGCCCTACACCCCAAACGGCATGGAAGACTTTATGGCGCTTGCGGCGGATATGTCCAGATACGATCCTCGTCTTTTTTGTCTCCTCGTTTCTTTTATTCATGCAAACTGGAAAAAAATCGACCCGCTGGTATTGAGGATGAAGTACGCATCGATGCGTACCCCCGAAGCGATAGCGGTGATCGCAGAATTTTTGATCGCACTACCGGAAATTTCCAGAGAAGAATATTATTTTTTGGAATATCTGCAGCGCGGCTTGAAGCCTGTTGCCCAGCAGTTTTTTTATCAGCATCTCTACAGCCCGGGAGGCAGCATGGGCGAGCGTGCCGTAGAGGCCCCGCTTCGCGAATACAAAAAATGGGGTTTTCTCGCTTGCGAAAGTCCTATTTTAGATGAGGCGACAAGACGAACGGCCGGAACCAGGGATGCACATTCCCGCAAAAACATTCTGATAAGATTGCTTGCTCAAAACGATTCCATCGGTATTTCAGATTATCTTGAGGCCCTTGAAAATAAAATATCCCGTCAGCAGGCGCTTTTGGATGTAAGATCGATTAAGGGTATAAAACGCATCGGCCGTGGCCGTGGCGCCAGATGGAAAAATCCGTAACCCGTAAAACCCGTGACTCGTAAACCGTAAACCGATTCACGAGTCACAGATTTTACGGTTTACGGGTCACGAGTTACGGGTTTCCGAATCCCGAGTCCCGAATCCCGAGTTACGAGTCACGGGTTTTTTTATTTGATTTTCTGAAAATTCCAAGTCCGTTGGTTATCCGGGCAAGGCCCGGTTGAGAATATTTGAAATCTCCGATTTTGGCATAAAGCTGGGAGGAACTTCCGCCGTCTAGCGCCATAGCATCGGGGCAGTCAAGCCCGCCCTGCCAGAGGTTGCCTTTCATTCTCCGCGCAAGTTCACTCATGGAGATGCCTTGGCCGGAGGTTATGGCAATAACGACCTTCTTGTCTTTCGTTATACCTATTGCCGAGCGTATTGCGATGCCCTCTTTTAACTTTTGAATATTTCCATCCACCACAAGCCTAGGACCTGCCTGCAGTGCCAAATCAACCGCGTCTGATGATTTGAACTGGCTTGGTTTTAGTATCGAAGGGATGCCGTTTTTTATTGTGAATACGCTCCACCAGCTGGTGTTGTGAAGGGGAGATAATTGTTTTCCGTCTCTGATCACAAGGCCTATGGTTTTGTGTTCGGGCGTGAAGAAACCGCCGTTTACCATCAGCAGGGCGCCGCTTTTTTGGGCCAACTCATAGGCTGTTGCACCATCCACTTCGTCCTTTGCGGTAGCTACGTCCAGCTTGAATTTTACAGGGTCTATCATGAAGGCGTTTATTTTTATGGTGTCCTTTTCCGAAATGGAAAAAGAATATGACGTGTAGAGCAGACCGTCTTCGAGCTGTCTCCAAATGTAAGCGGCTTTGGGCGTTGAGTGTGCCGCAACTGCCAATAGGATCGTTGCTGCCACCGCTGCGGCTGAGATTTTTTTTAGGTTTAGTCGCATTTTGTTGTCCACCTCTGAAAATTTACCTCTTACTTTGCCCAAATTTCCACCTCGGCACCTTCGCGAAGTTTATCGTGTCCTTTGGTTATTACGAGGTCTGTTTCTTTAAGTCCCTGAGCTATTTCTATCCGATCGCCTATTTTTTCTTTGGGTACAACCTCGACCTTGTGGGCAGTTCCCCCTATGACGGTGAAAACGTAATATCTTCTTTTTTCACGAATGAGCGCATCGACAGGAATCATGAGAAAACGCTGTTTTTTATCGCTTTTAAATTCCACCTCGGCATTCATTCCAACCTTTAGATATCCGCTCGAGTTGGGTACGCTGGCCCAGGCCTTGAAGGTGCGGCCGTCTGGGTTTAGCGATTTCCCTATTTTGGAAATCGTTCCTTTAAGGCTCTGACCGCTTAGATCCGGCAGCCTGAGAGAAATTCGCATTCCCGGTTCGATCGTTGACGCCTCGTAGGATTCAAGATCGAATTCCACGGAAATTGGATCGACCTTTATTATGGATGCCATGGATTTTCCGGCTGGAACCACCATCCCGACGAGTGCCGAAACATCCGATACCACGCCTGTCAGTTGCGAATTTATGGTGGAGCCTGTGGAGGCGTCCTTGATCAGGTTTAATTCGGTCTGAATTTTTTCAAGCCTTTCTTCGCTGGTTGTTATCTCTTCATCTAGTGCATCATATTGGAGCTGATCTATTCTCCCCTCGTCTAGCAGCCGATCCCGGTTTTCGAAAAGATAGTTTTGCTTGTCGAATTCTGCGCGGGCTTCTTTTAGATCTGTCGTCAGTTTTTCCAGAGAGGATTTTGAATCCACAGGGGCGATGGATATCAGGTTTTCTCCGATTTCAACAGTATCCCCTCGGTTTATAAAAACCTTTGTAACCTTTATGTCCGATGGGTGGACTATTTCCACGATTTCGGAAGGTTTCACGACGGCGGGTACACGAACCTCATAGGATCTTTCGCTAATCGCTATTTCCTCGACCTTAACCGGCACTGAAGGATCGCTGCTTTTGAGAAATTTATCCAGAAGTCCGTCGCTCGAACATCCTTGAATTGAAATGGCCGCGCATATAACTGAAAATACTGATTTTTTCACCAAAACCCCCGTGTTTTCCGATGAGTGCGGTGAGTATAGTAAAGGAGATGGAGTTGGCAAACACAAAATTCAATCACAAAATTCAATCGAGACGGCTGGCATGAAATTTCGCGAGGCAGTCATGTTTTTTTTGAACGTTTGGCGTACCTTCAGCCTTCGAATTTGGCTGTTGATGGCATTATTGAGTTGCCGCTTGACGGTTTTTGCTCTTGATGTTAGCCATACCGCTCTTTTGGTAAACCCTTCAATAAAAAGAGGTTTTGTATGGTTGAGATGGAAACTTTGGTATCTTTGTGCAAAAGGCGAGGCTTCATATTTCAGTCGAGCGAAATTTACGGTGGGATCAACGGGTTCTGGGATTTTGGCCCCGCCGGCGTAGAGCTTAAAAGGAGAATCAAGGATTCGTGGTGGCGTCAGATGGTGCAACAACGCGACGATGTCGTGGGCGTGGACACGAGCATAATCGCCCATCCTCGCACCTGGGTGGCCTCTGGTCATGTGGCGAGCTTTAGCGATCCCATGGTTGACTGCAAGGAGTGCAAAAAGCGCTTTCGTGCTGATGACATGCCTGTATCCAAAAAACATGGTGAAGGCAGATGCCCCGAATGTGGCGGTGAACTCACCGAGGCCCGCTCGTTTAATCTGATGTTTGAGACGCATGTCGGTGCGACCGCCGATTCTGGCTCCATAGCTTATCTGCGCCCCGAAACTTGTCAGTCGATATTTACGCAGTTTAAAAATGTGCAGGTGGTGAGCAGAAAAAAAGTTCCCTTCGGTATCGCCCAGATCGGCAAGGCCTTCAGAAATGAAATAACCCCCAGAAATTTCATCTTTCGTTCGCGTGAGTTTGAACAGATGGAGATGGAGTTTTTCTGTCATGCCGATGAATCCGAGAAGTGGTTTGAATATTGGGTAAACGAAAGATACGAGTGGTTTAAGTCAATTGGCATAAAGCCAGAATGTTTAAGGCTTAGACCGCATGAGCAAGATGAGCTCGCCCATTACGCCAGGGGTTGCAGCGATGTCGAGTACGAAATGCCTTTTGGCTGGTCTGAAATGGAAGGTATCGCCAATAGGGCGAACTATGACCTTACCCAGCACATGAACGAATCCGGCAAGGACATGAATTATTTCGATGACGCCAGAAAAGAGAAATTCATACCTTGCGTAATAGAAACTTCGGTTGGGGTGGACAGAACTGCGCTGGCCGTTCTCTGCGATGCCTACCGGGAAGAAGATGTGAAGGGAGAGATGCGAGTTGTGATGGGGTTTGATCGATCATTGGCGCCTGTTCAGGTTGCGGTGCTTCCGCTGTCGGGAAAGTTGCGGGAACCGGCAGACAAACTTGAGAAGGAGATGAAAAAACATTTCTACAGCGAATACGACGATGCTGGCTCAATAGGCAAAAGATATCGTCGTCACGATGAAATAGGAACTCCCTACTGTGTCACCTATGATTTCGAATCCGAAACCGACCATGCAGTGACGGTAAGAAACAGGGACACGATGGAGCAGGAAAGAATTTCTATCGACAAAGTGTTGGACTATCTGAGGGAAAAATTCGAAAAATAACAAATAAACCCCTCTAAAATCATCGCAAACAAAAAATGTCATTTATTTAACAAGGAGGAACAGGTGGGCAACAAATACGTTTATACTTTTGGTGCAGGCAAGGGAGAAGGCGATTCAAAGATGAAAAATCTTCTGGGCGGAAAGGGCGCTAATCTAGCCGAGATGAGCGCAATAGGCATTCCCGTTCCGGCAGGTATGACTATCACAACCGAGGTCTGCACCTATTACTACGACAACGATCACAGCTATCCAGACGAACTGAGTGCGCAGGTGGATGCGGGAATTAAGTACATCGAAAAGGCGATGGGCGCGAAGTTTGGAGATCGAAAAAATCCTCTTTTGCTTTCAGTTCGCTCGGGCGCGCGTGTGAGCATGCCGGGCATGATGGATACGGTGCTTAACCTTGGTCTTACGCACGAGACGCTGGCGGGGCTTATCGAAAAAACCGGCAATGAGCGCTTTGCTTACGATTCCTACAGACGCTTTATCCAGATGTATGGAGATGTAGTCATGGGGGCGGATTCCGAACATTTCGAAAAGATCATCGACGAAATCAAAGAAAAAAAGGGCGTTAGGCTCGACACCGAACTTACGGTTGAAGACCTGAAAGAACTCTGCGAACGTTTCAAGGCGAAGGTTAAAGAAGATCTGGGCGTGGATTTTCCAGACGATGCCAAAGAACAGCTTCTAGGCGGCATAGGCGCCGTTTTTAAATCGTGGAATACGCCGCGGGCGGTCGAGTATCGTCGCATACATGGCTATTCCTCTAGCTGGGGTACTGCCGTGAATATTCAGGCCATGGTGTTTGGAAATATGGGAGAGGACTGCGCCACCGGTGTTGCCTTTACCCGCAATCCTTCGACCGGCGAAAATAAATTCTACGGCGAATATCTGATAAATGCACAAGGTGAAGACGTGGTGGCCGGAATTCGCACACCGCAACCTATAAGCATTGCCGGCAAAAAAGACGATTCTGAAAAATCTCTCGAAGAGGCGATGCCTTCGCTCTACAAAGAACTCGAGACGATCTATCACAGGCTAGAGAAACACTATAAGGACATGCAGGATATCGAGTTTACGATACAGCAGGGAAAACTTTGGATGTTGCAAACGAGAAACGGCAAACGCACCGCTCAGGCGGCTGTAAGGATAGCTACGGAAATGGTGGCGGAAGGTCTTATAGACAAAAAGATTGCAATAGCGAGAGTCCAGCCAGAACAGCTAGACCAGCTACTTCATCCGATGATAGATCCGAAGGTGAAACGCGAAGTCGTGGCGAAGGGGTTGCCCGCATCTCCGGGCGCGGCTGTTGGGGGCGTGGTTTTTACAGCGGAAGATGCCGAAGAAAAGGCGAAGCGCGGAGAGAAGGTCATCCT
>Ga0351970_1182_pt1 | contig 10615 bp, 5 predicted proteins | sample BONcelFGM3001C10_FD_206752 | JGI IMG/M metagenome (GOLD analysis project Ga0351970, IMG submission 206752) | Enriched cells from coal bed in the Powder River Basin, Montana, United States - BONCAT cells FGM rep2 HSBNCT.FGM.300.1.C10 ...
AAATCTCAGGAAGAAGAGATCAACCGAGATATTGAAGCAATTTATGAGTTGTTGCTTAAAAACAAGCAGATTGTTGACGATTTAAGGAAGCAGCTACGTGGTGCTGGCAAAAAAAGAGCAGAACTTGAGCAGATGATTGCCAGCCTGAATGGCCAAATCGAAACAAAAGATGCCGAAATAAGTCAATTAAAGGAAGATCTTTCCAATAAGCAACTTGTTATCCGAAATCTGGAAAAAAACCTTGCTGCAATGGAAACATTGAGTATGGAAAAAGAAGCTGTTATTTCTCAACAAGTTATCGAAAAAAATACCGTTTGGTATATCATTGGAAACAAAAAATACCTTGAAGAGCAAAAAATTGTTACAAAAGAAGGCGGGTTCATTGGGTTAGGAAAAAGTCGTAAGGTGAGTGAAAATTTTGATAAATCACTTTTTACTATGGCTGATCAGCGCGACTTAATTTCGCTTCCAGTTTTTAGCAAAAAAGCTCGCCTACTCACTATTCACCCTGCAGCCAGCTATCAACTTTCGGGCGAAGACGCTATTGATAGTCTCAGGATATTACATCCAGACGATTTTTGGAGTGCCTCACGCTACTTAGTTGTTATGATTGACTAAGATAAATTTGCGTCAAAAATAAGCGCTGCTTTCTAAAGAAAACAGCGCTTATTTCATTTCACAATTTGTATTAAACAACAGATGCCACTTCTTGGCAAAGACTTTCAAAAACCGTTGGATCGAGCTGCAATTTTGGTCGGCTAAAATCCATATCATAAATACTATTTATTGGAATTAGGTGAATGTGAGCATGTGGGACCTCCAAACCAATGACAGTAACACCGATTTTTGTACATGGTACAACCTCCTTAATGGCTTTAGCCACCTTCTTAGCAAAAATCATAATAGCAGCTAAATCTTCATCACTCATGTCGAAAATATAATCAATCTCAACTTTTGGAATTACGAGCGTATGGCCTTTTGCCAATGGATTGATATCAAAAAATGCTAAAAACTTTTCATCTTCAGCAACTTTGTAACAAGGGATTTCACCTTTAACGATGCGCGAAAATATTGTTGCCATAGCGTAAATAATTAGCGTGTAATTTCAACAATTTCCAAAGTGACTTTTCCGGCGGGTACAGCAATTTCAGCTCTGTCGCCAACCGATTTACCGAGCAAACCTTTGGCAATAGGAGAGTTAACAGAAATTTTACCTTGCTTAAGATCAGCTTCCTTTTCAGGCACCACAATATAGTTCATAGTTGTGCCATTATTTATGTTTTTAATTTTAACTTTTGATAGCAATAAGACCTTGGTGTTATCCATTTTCGATTCATCGAGAACTCTGGCATTCATAACCAAATCTTGCAACTGTGAAATTTTTAGTTCCAACATTCCCTGAGCTTCTTTAGCTGCATCATACTCTGCATTTTCAGAAAGATCACCTTTATCTCGCGCTTCAGCAATCATCTGAGATATTCTGGGACGTTCTTTTGACAACAACTCTTCCAATTCACCCTTCAAACGTTTCAGGCCTTCTTCTGTGAAATATTTGGTCTCCGACATAATAATTTGATTTTGAATATATTAAGTAAAAAAGACCCTTAGCAATGTAAGGGCCTTTCATGACACAAAATTAATATTTTTTTCCTAAGGTAAACTAGAAGCTAATCTTTGCTCCTATCGAATGATTTCCTTTAAAGTGATCTGTAGTCCTATATGAATAATCAATTGCTATTGCAGAACCTTTCTCTTTGCTAAGTGGAACCTGAACTGTCAAACCTGCGCTAAATCCTTTGCTTACATTAGTACGTATGTCGGTTTCAATAGATTCCCACATCCCATCTTCATAAGTATATCCGGCACGAAGCAAAAGATAATCTTTCAAACTAACTTCAGCACCTGCCGTAATCTGATCCTTAGTAAAAGAATTAGAAGTAAAGTTACCAGCCAAAGTGAACCGATAATCGTTCTCAAAAAGAAAATCATACGCTGTTCCAATAACAAGCTGTGTAGGTAATTCAAAAGCTTCAGACCGTTGTTCGAGGGTAAACTGTGTTTCCTGACCAGGAATGAAAGCCCTTAAGGAAAGACCGTCGCCTGAGAAGCTCATAGTTGGTCCGATATTCTTTAGTGTAATCCCGAAGTGAATGTTTTCCATAGTACCGGTAACATATTGAATACCAGCATCAATAGCTACACCTTGAGCACTGATATCAGAGATGCTTTCGGAAATGATTTTCAGCACAAATCCTGCATGTATACTGTTTGAAAAGGATTTAGCATAGGCAAGGCTCAAATTCAATAAATTAGGCGAAAAATTTCCAAGTCCACCATCAGGATATTCTGTAGTAGTAATTGGGATATCTCCAAAATTCATCGACATAACCGATAATCCTAAAACACCGGACTCACCCATGCGTTGGGAAAAACCAAAGGAATAAATGTTAACATCAGCACCTTTAAGCCAGTTGGTATGAGCAAAAATCAAGTCGGTTTTTTGCGTAAAGGCTAAACCGCCAACATTACTCCAAATAGATTCGAGGCCTTTGATACTTGACATACCTGCATTTCCCCATCCAGTGCTGCGAGCCCATGGGTTGATTAACAACTCAGAAGCCCCTGCTTGACCAGACCTGTCTTTGTTACCAGCCTGCAAACTTCCAGCCCCAAATGAAAGGATGAGGCCAATTGCGATTAAATATTTATATAAAGTACTCATATTCATGTAATTTTTTTGTTCGCAACTCATTGGTATTAGAATGTATTCAGGTCAATAGGACGCATAGTTCCAAACCATTTCACGACACGTTCGCCTTCAGCAGATTTGATATGGATTAAATACACACCACTTGCAATAGGTACGCCCGCGAAGTTCTTCAAATCCCAGTCAACAGAAGTTTTTGATTCATCCTTTTTAAACTGACGAATCTTCGTACCACTCATGTTGTATATTGTAACAACGCAGGTCTCAGGAAGATTAGCTATTTTAACTCTGTTATCCAATGCATTTCTTTCATAGTTTGAATATGCATAATACGGATTAGGAACAACAGCTATCTTATCAAGGTCTGTTTGTAATTTATCAGGATTACGTTGTTCTGCTGCTAAACCTTTCATTGAGAAAGAATACTTTGGATAACCTTGGTTTTCCAGTACACCCGGATAAACTGAATCTAACGGCATCAAACTATGGTTACGAGCATAAGGCTTGGCCACGCGAATACGAATTGTAGCATCATTTGAAAGCCATTCCTGATTTTTAACAGGCATCGGCATACCTACATACATTATTTGGGAGAAAAAGTTCTGAGTATGAATAGGCATGAAATTAGGGCTTTCAAAAATAGTATCGAGCATTCCATAAGCATATTTACCAGCATCATATGCAGGTGAAGGATATTCAAATACAAATCCAAACTGCTCAAATCTGCTTTTGTCATGTCGCATAATATATACATAATGTTTACCTGCGAACAAACTAGTGAAGCTCGTTTGAGAGAAAATATTTGGATCAAGTATTTGTTCTTCAATGTCGAGGTTACGTGGCGGTGGGTTGAATAACATATCACGACCGTTCATTGCAGAGAGGTAAGAATCTTCACCAAACATGATATTCAAACGTTCGCCTGTTTCAACATTAATTGCATACCCAGGGAACCATCCCATTCCGTAACTACCAATATAATTTGGATCACCAGGATTATCACTAGGTTCCAAATCCATTGATGAAGCAGGTTTCCCATCTTTATCCACAGAAGGTGACCTACGCAATGCGAAGCGCTTAGCTCTTCCTTCTGTGAGCACTGAATCCATACCCATTTCAAGTACAGCACTTCGAGTCCATTTTGATTTATCAGAAGTAAAGACAATATCGATACTTGATATTGTATTCATACTTCTTTGAGTTTTAGACAGAGAACTATATCCCGGTCCAACAGAGGACTGTCCTGTTTCGCCTGTATTGTTACCATAAGCCACCAAGGAATATGGTGCCCAAGTACGTCCCGCGATTTTTTCATAAGATTCATCGGGATCCCAAGGCCTAAGTGGGCTTACTGACATACCCCAGTCATCATTAAGAGCGTTTTCTGTATCTTTGTATTTACCTGAACGAATCCAGTTTAAATCTAAGCCAGGAGGTGTATCGCTATCAGCAATACCTGAAAGGTAAGCTTTAGAGCTGTCGGCGTAAGTCACCGTTGATTCAATAAAACCATTATTAGGTGCTAAAACAGCAGATATCGGATCGTTACTTCCATCATTACCCAAACGATAAAGTCCAGGATTAAATGGTTGAGTTATTCTAACCGAGATTCCTCTTTCAAGGAACAATTTCTCGCTATCAGTGATTGTTGTAGTATCTGATTTGAACACTTCATTTGTAGCAAGGTCTTTCAGGTACCAATTTGAAACCATTTTACTTGCAGTATCTCCATTTATTGTTCCATCATTTGTCACATTGAAAATACGTTGTGAGATCAATGTGTCCATCCAAAGTTCATAATCAGAAGCTACAACGTTCAATGGATCAATAACTTTTACACTTAATGGCCCTGCATTCTCCTTGTATGTAGCTTGATATGCAATTGGATAATTAGGACTTCCAAAGATATTATCAGCGCTTGCAGGGTCCTTAGCTAGAATTTCGTTAACGGTTGCTTCCGTGAGATCAAGATTCATTCCACCATTGCCATTACCTGCCAGGCGAGTAATTTCCGGACTATCACCAAATGTAGCATTTGCAAGCGTTCCGTTAACTGTCTTATGTGGAATAACAGTATATAATTTGATATTTTTACGACCGGCAAGGAAAGGTAACTTTTGGCCTAAAAGACCACCAAGTACACTTGGCTCATCGGTATAAAGACTGAATTGATTGTAAGCATAAGCTAATGCCAGGTAATAATACTGCTTATGATTTACCAAACGTACATCACCTGTTGCAAAGGCATCCTGTGTAAGTGTAAATGAATGTTGAATACCATTGTCTGCGCCATTTACTTCAATAACCGGAACGGTAGCTCCAATATTATCATCGAAGTAGTAATTAACAAGTTTACTAACTCCATTCTTTTTGTCAAATTGAGCCACAAGACGCACCAAATCAGGGTCTTTCAAACTTTCAACACTAACAGTGGAATTCTTCAACTGATAGATCAGGTAACCTTCGAAGCGATACAATGAGTCGCTGCGCAAACTCGGGTTAATTGGATTAGGCTGCACGATATTCGGGTCAAACTCAAAATATTCTTCATTGTAGTTATTAGATGAAGGAGAGTTTGAAATGTACATAATTACTTCACGGTCGAGCTCTCTGAATGAAAGATCAGGGGCGTTTGGACCGTCAATAACTTTAAAACAGTTATCAAATAATGCCTGACATTTATCATCTACACGCTTGAGTAGGTCAACAGAAGCTAAAGGACCACCTGAGGTTGCTCGTGCCCATGGCACCCCTACAGTAATATAATTTACGGCACCAGGCTTCAATGTAAATGGTCCGGCAGAGTGGAGGAAGCGTCGGTCGGCAGGATCATTAGGAGCTCCATTATTACCGGTTTCTTCAGTCCAATAGAATCCATTCTGTGTATAACCACCATTTGGAATCGCACCACCAGTACCCCAGTTACATGGGTCAGTCTTGCCCGGGAACATAAAGTCACATTCAGGACCAACAACGCCAGGATTGCCAGGGAAAGCGTTCCCTCCATAAGACATTGATTGGCCATTTTTCCATTTACCGCGAAGAATATTATAGTATTGAGGAGCAGTACTTGGGTCGCCAAGGTCACCACTTGAGTTGTTGTGGAATAAAAATCTACGCATCCCAAAGCGCTCATTACCAGGAATTCCGTCACCGAAATTAATACCATTAATACTTTCTGTACACAATTGCTCAAGAATAGTATCACCCGTAGCACCTACTAAAACACGGAATTTGGGACGATCTTCAGGCAGCGGATCCATATAAGGTCCCTGGAAAAAGTCGACACCTACAGCAGGTGGCTGAGCACCATAAGCTTCCGGAGTACCACTTCCGTCTACAGCTCTACCATTGTAGCAGAAACCAAGTCCACGGATAATATCACACCCAATAAAGTCGTCAGCAGCATAACCTAAATCAGGGTCAACCCATTGTGAGAAAAATGTTTGAGTTAATTCAAATGTAGATCTGTTGATAATCTCATAACTATAGAAAGTCATGTTATTGATTTCGTCATTTGTTGCAAAACCAAAAACCTGAGCTCTGATTTCCATACCTATTGCAGATCCTTGGGTTTCAGAGTGAAAATTCCCCTTGTCATTAAAAACCCACCAAATTGTTTGGTCGCCTTTGATAACCTGGTCGGCAAGTACTGATCCAGTAATAGCGCCTTCAATTGATTCGTCCATTGAAGGAGTTCTTGTCTTACAGAGACTATTGTCAATATCGTAATATGGATAGTCACCAGCGAGAGGATTATATTCGCCATCGCCATCTACATCATAAAAAGGAGCGAGGTAATAACTTTGATTCAAACTAATATCACCATGAGCAGGCCATTCGAGTATTTCTTTTGGAATTGCATAGTCGTCACTTGGGATAAAAGCACCTGTAATTGGGTCGGTATGAGCCAAAAAGTCATCAACAATTGCGCGTGTCATTTTAAAATGTTTGTCATACTGGGCACAGGTAGCTTCATCAATTGCGGCTGTACCATCAATTGTAAGAGGACCTGTCCAAAAGTCGTTTCCAGATCCACGATACCTTTGAGCGGCTAATTTCAGCTGATTATTGATATCAAGACCACCAATCCACAATGCGCCCGAAAACATGGATGTTGCTGTTCCATTTTTAGGTACAAAATATTTGGAGTTACCATCGAGATCCCACCACATATCTCCACCACCATTTATACGAGCTCTGATATTATTCACATCGAGCCATTCAAAAGCAGAGGAGGGAGAGCAGCCGGCAGAAGTTTGCTTAAGCACAGCCGTTTTTTGACCGTTGGTCGTAACAAGTTCTTTAGCCTGGGTTTGGGTGAGTATCAGCAAAACAAAGCTTGCGGCAAACAGCGTTCGAATGATATTCTTCATCTTTCCTATATTATTATTCATTTTTACTCGATTTTTAAACCTTACCAGCATTAAAAGTTAAACATAAGTCCGATACGAATCTGGCGTGGAGAGCTATAATTACCCGGACGGTTCACATACACTTCGTAAAGTTCTCTGAAGGCCACCGGATCAGTTTGGGTATTAATTTCACGCTGCCATTCAGGAGCAGAGAGATATCCATCATCATCAGCATTACCTGTTGCAGAATAAACATTTAGCACATTTTTGGTGTCTAACAAGTTCAGGACTTGTAAGTACACATTTAGATACGCTTTACGTACACTTCCATCGTTGGTTTTTCCAAAATTGAGATCAAAATCTTTGTCAACGCGCAAATCAAGACGGAACTGCCACGGCAGGCGTGAGCCGTAATATGAACCTTTGAGAAGGTTTGAACTGGCTGAAATTGGAGAATTAACTTTACGTGCAGCTGTATAAGGAGTTCCCGACCCACCAAGAACGGTAAGCGTGAAACCAGTGTTCTCTAACAATTTAACAGGTGCTTTATCTTTCTTCTCTCTGCTGATGGTTGGTCCGTTATACTCTTTTCCTGCTCCATAACGATAATCCAATAAAAGATTGAACTGATGGCGACGGTCCCAAGGCATTGGGATGGTAGAGCGAAGGTTTGGCAATCCGGCAGCAATAAGCGAAGCTGCAGTAGTTGTACTGGCACCAGTGGCGTTGGCAAACTGCAAGGTGTAACCGGCACGAATACGTGCATTGTTGGTGCGGCGTAAGTCGTACTCAACTGTAAGCCCTTTAACAGTACCAAAGGTTACTGAATGAGGTATAGTCTTTTGGATAAGCCCCGGTAAAGCGGTAAACCTGAATCATATTACGCATTTCACGATAGAAAGAGGTAAATGTCAGAGAGCTTGTGTTTGTCAGCTTTTGAGTAAATCCTAACTCGTAATCAATAGTTTGTGTTGGTTTCAACGAAGGATTATTGATAGTTCCTGTAATACTTTCAAAGAAATAATATGTTGCAGGATTTGAGAATAAGTTACTTGTAGGGCGCTGAGTCAACACATCATAATGCGCAAAGAACAAGGCTTCATCCGAAATGGGGAATGAGAATGAGATACGAGGCATGATATTCAATTCAGGCTCATAGTCTTTAAATGAAGAAATGTTCACGCGTGATTGACCCGGATCAACAAGGTAAGGAGAAATCCCTGAGCCAACATCAAGTTTGGTTGGATCTTGAATTACAGCTCCATCTTCGTTATACCAAGTGTTTTCGAAACGGTAACCAACAATACGGGTTGGGTCATTAGCCTTATCAACATAAACAGTGTAGTCGCTACCGATACCTTGTGGATGCGTAACTGGCGTTGAGTTAATGGCACTAACTTCACCAGCTGTTTTAGCATTATAGAATAGGTAAGGATCTTTCAATACTTTCTGGTTCGCATCAAAACGGTCAACACGTACACCTATGTTAAAGATAAGGTCTCTGAAAGCAAATTTGTCTTGAAGATAACCGGCCATATAAATAGGTTGGAAAGCACCTACAGGGCGCAAATACATACCATTTTCATCTCTGAGGTTAAAAAAGTCATCAAAACTCGGACGTGTGGTCAGCTTATTACCTTTATAATCAAAGCCTAAGTATGATGCATAAGAATTACCATCGTTCAGTAATTCATCCGGACTAAACATATCAATATTGAAAGGATTTTCACTGGTTCCTATTGTGTGTCGTACGCCATTTTTATCGTAATATTCAATCGTATTGTTATTTGCATCGTATGAGTCAACAACAATATAATCTAACCCTTCAACAGGTAAACCTAGACTGGTTCTTAAATTCTTATCGAAAGTGCGTTGCGAGTTAGCGTCATAATTTCTATAATATCTAACTGTATCAACAATTCCATCATAGCTTATTACAAAAGGATTATTAACATCCAACTCCTCAATATGGAAATTGGTGAGTCCTCTCATCAAAGTCCACAAACCTGTTGGGGCATAATCGATACTGCGGTTGGTACGTTGTTCGTATTGGAATCCAAGTTTTATTTCGTGATTTCCAATATCCATTGATCCTGCAACGTTAACACCAAACTGGTCGTTATCATCTTTTCCATATCCGGATTGTATGGTTCCCGGCGCCTGGAAAAGGCTGTAATAACCGGTTGGTCCAGCTCCGTTAAGCAAAGCACCACCGAGAACTACCTGATCAAGGTTACGGAAATTATCCTCAGGTTGTCCGGCATAGGTATTGAAATAATTTGTAGTATAATTTGCAACTAGTGGGTTAAGGTTACTAGGTGACCAAGTAACGAGTGTATCATTATCCCAACCTTTGAGAACCATTACATTGGTATATGTTTTTCCGTCCACTTCAACATTTTCACGTTCATAAGTAGGTTGTTTGTAAACAGAAAATTTACCCAGATAACCATAATCAAAGATATTCTCGTAATGATCAGGGTCACCATAAGAATTTACCTGGCGCGTGTAGTCGGCTTGAATGGAGTAATACAAATTTTTGATCAGTGACGTGCTTTCATTTGCTGTTGGGAAACGTTGTGTGAAACGACCAAAAACACGCCAAGTATTGTTGTTATACTCACTGTTTTTATCCCAGTTAAAGAAAGAACCGCTGTAGCTGAATGCATTACCGCTTGAGATATTATAGGTACCACCAAAAGTCAGGTTGATGGTTTCGGTAGTTCTAACATTAATATTTCCAGATAGGTTGACACCATAATTCTCAGTGTTCATTGAACGTCGGGTTGTTTCCATATCTGAAACACGAACAAATTCACCATTTCTATAAGTACCAAATCCAAGACCAGTTGGGCGAAGAGGGCTTTGTTGCAAACTTTGCAAAGTAGCGTCTGTAGCTTTATAATAGCCTTTTGAAGAGATAGCTCCGTCGCGGTTAATATTCACATCACCTGCAACAAAGAATCCCAGAAGGGCTGTTTCCTTTTTCTTACCTTTAATAAGAGGTCCTTGCATATTGAAACCGACACGGTTATGCCCAAAAGCATCGAGAAACTCAGAAGTTTCAAGTTCAACACCGGCACCAAACTTACGTGAAGGGCCTTTTGTTGTTACGTTAATGATACCACCAGTGGCATCTCCATATTGTGCCGGTGTTCCTCCAAGGATAACATCAACTTGTTCGATGGCAGACTGTGGTACGCTGCTGTTACCAATTACACGCACACCGTCAATGTACATAGCTGTTGCATCAGAACGGGCACCACGGACGTTACCACGTTCACCGTCAGCAGAAAACACACCTCCTACTGTTGCAGCAACGGCATCAGCTGAGCGGTTAGGCATTTTCTTAATTTCTTCAGCTGTAACCGAAGCACCGCTGGTTGTTTGGTCCTTAGAAATCAGTGGTATTTTATACTCAATTACTTCTACAGTCATAAGGTCGATGGAAGTGCTTACCATGACGATATCATAGAATGTAATTTGGTTACTCGGAATAGTGATGCCTTTAACCGTAACTGGGTTATAACCCACAAAGGTTGCTTTGAGGTCA